>Ga0182024_10000680_pt1 | contig 88323 bp, 88 predicted proteins | sample P32metaG_FD_120480 | JGI IMG/M metagenome (GOLD analysis project Ga0182024, IMG submission 120480) | Permafrost microbial communities from Stordalen Mire, Sweden - P3-2 metaG (Illumina Assembly) | ecosystem: Environmental > Terrestrial > Soil > Wetlands > Permafrost | place: Sweden: Stordalen... | reverse complement strand
CAGGGGCCTTCCTCTCTCGAAGCTTTCGACAGCCACGAGAATGGCGAGGCCCCTTGCCGCGCCGGTGGATACCTATCGGAGCGCGGTCAGGTGTTCACGCGCCCCAGTTCATTGAGAAGAGCCCCATAAATAGTCCCCATAAACGACAAGCCGCCGACCCAGAACTGCTGGTCAGTGGCTTGTGCGTATGCAAGAGGCGGCCGAAATCGGCGACCAATGGTGGCGGGGGGTACCCCCGTTCCTCGGACTGTGGACCTCCGCTATTGCAAAAGTGCTGGTAGGGGGGCCGTGCATATGCAGCCGCCGAGGCGCTGCACTACTCAATGTTGGCGCTTCGCGGTCGGAGTCCCCATAAACGCGCCACGCATCTGGACCTTTGTCGACCTTCGGGTCGATGCCCGAAGGTGCCGCTGGCGGGGGCCCTCTGCGTACCCCTTTCACTACCTGTCATCTGCGGCTCGGCGGGACTCAAAGGCCGTCGCATAGGGGCAGACACGGCCTCATCGATTAGGGCGCGATGGGTTGGATCGTTGGATTGCCATTCAGGTACTTGAGACGAGCAAGTTGAACGCCAGAAGGGTGCAGAAGACTCCAGACAAGATTCACGGCCTCCTCGGGGAACGCGTCACCGAAGATCACTCCTTTCAGCGAACGGCTCACATCGATGTAGTACTCCTTGGAGCTGTCGTCTGCGAGCAGGACCCACCGGAACTCGAACTCAGCCTTCCAGTCGGTGGATTTGTAGAAATAAAGGGCCCCCTGGTGATCCTTCTGGTGTCTGCGTAATGCCTCATCCTCACCGAGCTCCACAATCGCGGTGCCATCGACTGTGAACGCCAGCTCATCCGTTGGGGGCATGTCGTCGTAGTGGACACCCTGATACAGCAGCTCGCCCTTAGCAGCGACTGCTTGGGCGATGTCGTCTCCGAGGGTATCAATGTCTAACGCGAGGCACACCCCGGAGTGACCACCGGCATAGCGGTCCCACATGCTCGGATGGGCATATCCCCGGCCGTACAGGTGCGCTCTCCTGCCGGGTCTGAGATTCGGATCATCCCGCGTGAAGCAGAGGACGAACGCGGAGCCTTTCATCTGCTCCGTAAAGCTCTTGGCGATCGCCCCTACATCCCAGGTCCCCTCCACTCCTGGTTCGATAGAGACGGAACACAGCCAGTTTTTGCTCTCGCGGGGGTCGTTGAGATACTTAAATGACGACATCCGCAGCCTTGAGGTTGGCAGGATGTGGGTCATGAAGGTCTCAGCGCGCGTGTAGTGGAAGAGGTACCTCCCCGCGTCGTCGTCAGAGAACACGCTTCGGAGTCTTACTTGCGTTGGGCGTTGACGCCATTGGTGAAGACGCTCCCCGATACAGGTCCACGAGATCCTCGTTTCGCAATCGCTGGCGCCCCGAAAGAGGGTCCTCCGCCAGGCTCTCTCAGTTCGTCGCGTCGTCCCAGCTCAACGCCGGGTAGTAGCTACGAGATCTACGGGAGAATCTGAACCTTCGACCTTCGGGTTGATGGCCCGAAGGCCGACCGGTCAAGCGACATAAATTCCTTTGGCCCGCTTCTACTGATGAACTCGGGATCGATCCACGAGAGGTTCTCAAGACCTTCAGCCACAAAGGATCGGCTGGGAAGCTGCAGCACCGCCCGGCGTTGGCGTGCAGGACGACGTTCAGTCTTCGGCGTCGACGATGCGCACGGTTCGTTTCAGGCCGTGACCCTTGTTCCAGCCCCACTTCTCGTCGTGCTGTAGACGTCCGACGACAATCCCCGGCGCGATTCCTATGTCATCGGCGAATGCCTTCACCTCAGAGTCCGTGGTCAATCGGTGCAGGCGTGCCTGGTGTTCCCGCGGGATGAGAAAGTCCGTCGCGAAATCGTTGGCCTCATTTTCGATGACGTCGTTGTCGGTGCCATCGTCGACGAAGGTTTCCTTCTTGGAGTGCAATAGGAGGTGAGCGGCCTCGTGAAAGAAGGTGAACCAGAAGAAGTCGTCCTTCTTGTATCTGTCAGTCAAGGCAATAACTGCTCGGCCAGGACTCGTCCACCACGCAGCACCGCTGATCCGGCATCCCGTGACTCCAGAGACGAACACGACGACGACACCGGCTGCGGCGCACAGATCCACCAAATCGTTGGGATCACCGGACGCCGTGAGTGCCCGGATGTCGCGAAGCACTTTGCGGAAGCTGGCTGCCGAGTACGGCTCGACCTTGCGTTCCTGCGCTTCGAGTTGCGCGATCCGCAGCCACGATACGACCGCGCCGGGCGAACTCTTATAGGCGCTGGATCGGCGGAACGAGGCGACTGGCACCTTCCACACCCGCTCGTGCGCGGCACGATCGGCGACGCCGAAGAATGACAGCACGGCGTCGAACAGGCGGCCGGGCTCCTTCTCGTCCGGGAGGCAGCCGCGTTTCTTCAGCTCCTTGGTCGGGAGGGCGTCGAGCCACGCCTTGTCCTCGGCTGAGAGCACGCGTGGCTTGGAGCGCAGCAGGGCCTCGCGGTAGTCGGCCTCGCGTCGGTTCCAGATACTCGCCGGGACCCCGGTGATCCGGTCTAGGGCGATGGCCGTCTCCAGGGTTATCGGGGCGATGCCCTGCATCATCTGGTTCACGTGTTTGGTCGAGAGACCCGCCCGTGCCGCGAGCTCGGCTTGAGAGAGGTTCAGCTCGGCGAGGCGGTCGCGCAAGGTCTCGCCCGGCGGGATGGCGTAGTCCGGCCGGAACGCGTGGTGGTCGACCGTGGTCATCGGTGCGTACTCCCCTGAACATCGACGCTGCTGATCAGAATGCGATCCCCGCTCGCTCCGTCGGTGCTGATCTGGCCCCGGATGGTCACGGCGCCGAAGTCGATGACCGTCTCGCCCGTCCCGTTGTGGTCGACCGACGCGCCAGGGAGCCGGAGCACCGTGTCGGCGTCGGCGGCCAACAGCTCGACGAGCCGTCGCCCGACCGTGCGCCCGGCCTCATCCCCCCAGCGGCCAGCGAGCCGACGCTCCGAGTTACACAACGCGGCGAGTGCGGCGCTGCTGAAAGTGACGTCCATCGGCGTGTGGGGACATGTTGTTTACCTCTGAGGTAAAGATCCGATAGTATACTTGCGAGGTGCATCACCATCGTACTGGCCCCAGCCAGGGGCCGCGGGGATGCCGAGCCGAAGGAGGCTCTTATGGAACTGTTCCAGCACACCGAGGGAAATGAGGACCCCGAGATCGTCGTCGTCGAGACGACGGCCGTGGTCCGCACCCTCCTCCTGCCCACCAACCCCGACCACGGCGTCTGGATTGAGGAAGTGGACGAGGAGATCGACCTCGATCTGACCTTCGAGGCCGCCGGCATCCATCACCACCACCACGTCCACCGTGGCCGGTGCCGCCGGGTCAAGGTCGTGATCCAGTTCAACGCCGACGACTTCACCCACGAGTACGGCCCCGGCACCACCATCAAGACGGTCTATCACTGGGCCTCGGGGGACAAGGCCGCCAACCTGTCCCCGGAGCAGCGGGCCAAGTACGTGCTCGCCGTGCCTGGCGCCGACCACTTCCTCGCCGACGGCGTCCACATCGGCTCGCTATTGGTGGCCGGTGGACCCTGCGAGATCACCCTCAACCTGCTGCCGCGGGACAGCTTCGCCGGGTGACCGACATAGTGATCGCTCCCGATGAGCGCGCCGTGCGTGCCCATCTTGACTCCGGTGCTTTCCTGGCCGGGGTCGCAGCGGGCCGCTGGTCCGTGGTTGGGGTGGAGTGGCCCTACGTCACCGTCATGGTCTCGGCCGCACCGCGTGAGGGCGCGCCGCCCGGGTACGCCATCCGGTTCGAGTTGACCGGGTACCCGACCATCGCCCCCACCGGGTGCATCTGGGACATCGAGGGGAACGAGCCATTGGCGGCGAGGCTCCGGCCCAAGGGCGACGAGGTCGGCATCCTGTTCCGCATCGATGGGTGGGCTGCCGCTCCCAACGCCATGTACGCCCCGTGGGACCGGCTCGCCATCGCGGACCACGCCCACTGGCTCACCGATGCCCCGCACCTGGCGTGGCATGCCGGTCGCACCCTGACCTTCATCCTGAACGAGCTGCACAGGATCCTCCACGCCGATGCGTATCTGGGGATCTAGGGGCCGCGGCGCCCTCCTGCGCATGAAGCGCAGGGACTGGCGGGCCATGCTCGCCGAGTTGGGCCGTCGCGGTCACGGCACGATCGAGTCCGGCGCCTTCCTGTTGGCCCGCAAGGATGGAGATCTCACCCGGGTGACTCGAGTCATCTATTACGACGACCTCGACCCCGACTGCCTGGTCGGGGGCATCCACTTCCACGGCCTCGCCTACGACAAGCTCTGGACTCTCTGTCGGACCGACGGCCTCAAGGTGATCGGCGACGTCCACACCCACCCCGCCGGGTGGGTCGAGCAGAGCGACATCGACCGGGGCAGCCCCATGGTCGCCCAGCAGGGCCACGTGGCCGTGATCGTGCCCCACTTCGCCCAGCGGCCCACCGACCCCTCCGATGTCGGCGTCCACCTCTACGACGGGCGCGGTTGGACAAGCTGGACCGGTTCCGAGGCGGCGGCGCGGCTCTTCGTTCGGCGGTTCGCATGACCGCCGACGTCACCCGGGACACCATTCACCGAACGGCCAAGTTGCTGTTCGAATCCGGCAAGGCGCGCACGCTAGAGGAGGCGCGGGCGTACCTGGAGTCGATGGTCCTGCAAATCGCCGTCGGTCCCGACATCGGTCGCGATCTCGCGGCGCAGGCGGCCCTCCTAACCGCCGTGAACGCCGGGGGCCGGGCCTTCCTGGGCGGGGTGCACGTGGTCCTCGACGGTGACCCGATACTCGACGTCCCGTGGGCCGCTGACCTCACCGCGGGTGCAGCGGTGCAGCGGTTCGGCGGTGTCGTCGCCGACCGGCTGGACCCGGCCCTGCCGACGCTCGCCATCGGGGCTCCGGTGGAGCCCGTAGGGAACTATGTGCTCTACATCACCCACCACGGTTGGGTCGGAGGAGTCGTGCAGAGTCCCGACTCCCGTGCTGGCGGTGGCGGGATCGCGCCGGCAGGGATCGTGGCCGCAGCGCTCGGCATCTCCGAGGTGTTCCAGAAGGAGCTGGGCGACCCCGTGCCCGGCCGTCGTGATCTCGGTATGTCGCTTTGGCGTCCCGACCTGGACTGGCGGTCCGCTGAGGCGATCGGCCCTGACCTGCAGTACCTTCCCGCCGCCTTCTGGTTGCTCGGTCTTGGGCACCTGGGCCAGGCCTACGCCTGGGTGGTCGGGATGCTGCCCTACGCCACACCAGCCGATGTCCGGGCGGGTCTGATCGACTACGACCGGGTGGTCGCCGGGAACACCGCGACCCAGCTCCTCGTCACCGAGGCCGACGTCGACCGGCGCAAGACCCGGGTTGTCGCAGATGCCCTCGAAGGTCTCGGTCTCGACACCGCGATCGTCGACCGTGCCTTCGACGACAGATTCCCGCCGGAACCGCATGCTGATCCGAATCGGTCCGAGCCGACGGTCGCACTGGCGGGCTTTGACAGCCGAGATCCCCGGCTCCTGCTCGGCGAAGATCGCTTCACCTGGGTGGTCGACGGTGGACTCGGCCGGGGCTCGGTCGACTACCTCGACATCGTGATCAACACCTTCCCCGCGCCCGAGGATCCGACCGTGGCGTTCCCCAAGCCCCGTCCTCGTTCCCGAGCGCTGCCGGACGCCTACGAATCCGAGGTCGCCGATCGCGTGGCCAAGGGCATGGACGAGACCGCCGTCCGTTGTGGCCTTCTGGAGATCGCCGGAGTGACCATTGGTGCCGCCTTCGTCGGCTCGGTCGCCGCCTGCCTCGTGGTCGGGGACCTACTCCGCCAGCTCCACGGAGGGTCGCCCTTCTCCGTCGTCCACGTCGACCTCCGGCACCCCGAGAACCTGGTGGCCGTGCCGAACCGGGCGCCGGCTGACGCGACACCCGCCTTCACCCTCGCCCGGCCCAGCTGACCGTTCGACGCGGACGTTCGGGTTCGGCGCCCGAAGGTCAGTGCGATAAACCGTGTCTGCGACGAATTCCGTTCGAGGCACGGCTGACCGATACCCCCTCCGACCTCTCGACTCCGTTCGATCCGGCCTTTCTTCCCTTACGATCGCACCATCGTGAGGCGAATCGGGGATTACCTGGACATCACACATGCCCAGGCACTTTCGCAGTGGAGGTCCATCCTCAGCCGACCGACCAGGCCGTCCGGGCCGGGGTTCCGGCAAGTGGACTTCGTTCCGACCGAGACGCTGCTCTGCCTAGCCGCCATGTTGGTCGTGGACCATCACCGGTACGGAGGCAGCTCGAACCATCTCGCTCCTTCGCCGGTGCCTGAGCTGGCGAGTCTGTTCGAGCGCACTCCAGCAAGCATCTTGGCAAAGCAAGCGAATCTCGACGGATCCAGACCGAACGGCGCTCGACATGAAGTCGAAACCGCAGAGGCCCTACTCGGCGACACGGTTCGGCTCGCAGCTACCTATCTTGTCGTCGTGGGCGCGGCCCGAACCGAGGGCGTGAACCCTGATCTGCTGCCGGACTTTCTCGGCCTGGAGACGGTCCCGATATTCGACATGTTGGGACAGGACGAGCTTGTCGGCGAGAACGTCGAGGCGGCTGTCGAACCGCAGCTTCGAAGGTTGATAGGCAAGATGGGAGGTGCGTCCGAGGCGGTTACCGAGAGGTTGCTCGTAGCGGCTGCCCGGGTTGGCCAGCACCGGTTCGCCGCTTGCGTGTTGACTAACTTCGCGCGCTCTTGTGGATTTTGTGGAATGCGACCCGGACCCGACCTCGAACGCCGAGGTCTGCTCGTCGCGTCGCACATCAAGCCGTGGCGAGTGTCGACGAGCCGGGAACGGCTCGACCCCACGAACGGGATCGCTGCCTGCCCGACCCACGATGCGGCGTTCGACGGCGGGTTGTTGTGGGTGAACGGCGGCTATCGCATCCACTTCGCCGAAGAGCTTGCTGTAGCGAGTCGAACCGACCCCGGCATGGGCGCCTCGTTTGGGCACCCGCCGGTAGCCGAACTGCTCCGAGTCCCGGACGGCTCCGAGCCACCCGGGCGGCACTACCTTGCTTGGCACCACGAGCACGTCGCAGCCCAATGATCGGTGTGGGGCCAAAATGCCTCGGACAGACCTCCCTGCCGACGACGCCTCTAAGTGAAGACCGAGATTCCCCAGGCCCGCGGACCTACCCCACCGGTCTGGGGCAGTTCGTGGAACAGGCGCGGATGAGGCCGCTGACCGTTAAAACCTCGGCGCCTGTTGTCGGCGCACAGATTGAATAGCCAGATTTCTGCTCCTGCCGTATTCTTGGGCACCCCATGTGCTTCACCCAGCCGGTCGATCTTCACACTTCGGCCGGCTTGATCCCTGAGATGGACGGTCAATCCGATCTCGGCTTGGACGACCCTCGTGATCTCCCCCCAAGTGTCGAGCGGCTCGAAGTCGATCTCACCTGGCACGTCGACCCACCAAACAGGCGCAGCCTCCATGTATGCGGCACACGAGGGGCGATTCCGCATGAAGCGCATTCCGGTCCCGGGCGGGCGACTTCGCGAGGTGGGACCGCTGAGGATTTCGGGAACCGCGAGGCGAACTCCCGGATCTGCTCTCGGGCCAGACTGAGCGATCCCTCATCGTTCGGAACAACGGTTCGCTCACCGTTGTCGAGGACGAGACGCAAGGGCGTGGTTCCGATCCTCTCCCGCAGCATGAGGGCGTATGCCTGTAGCTGCAAGACATATTCGCTCTTGATCTCACCGTCCGGTCCGGACACACCGCCGGTCTTGAAGTCTACAATCTCGATGGTCCCGTCCGAGGTTCTACCAATGAAATCTGCCTTTCCTTTCAGGCGCAACGTTGGCGAGCTAAGCCATACTTCAGGGCCGAACAACCGGCTGCCAGGGCGGTGTGTGGCTATTCCCTCTGCCACTTCCGGCAAGCGCACGCGGCTCGGACTCACCACACGTCGATGAAACATCTCCCGGGCGCTCTGGATCCTCCGCTCGGGAACCGCGTCGCGGAGACAGCGGTACGGCGCCGCGAGATTGGTCGGCTCATCAAGTTTGTCGTCCAGCCACCTCAGAGGATCAGCCAACTCACCCGACGAGAACAACTCGAGGCCGCGATGGACCAGCGTCCCAATCACAGCGTTGGGATTGAGCGGTAGCTGCTCGAACGAGTCTCTGTTTTCCTGGGCGGATGCGAGGACCTTCAGGCCGCAGGGATCCGTTGAGCCGAGACTCGAAGGAGAGAAGTACTCGGGCACTCGCAGTTCGCTCGGTGCTGCCGGCAGGGCCATCTCAACCAGCCAAAGCCTCTCGCACCTTCCACGGGCGTCTATCGAGGGTGAACGAATCGACCATCAACGGGCGATAGCCGAGGCCAGCTACTGCATCCTTGAGGAGCCCACTCGGTTCCTCCTGGTTCCAAAGGGGGTGAACCACGACCGTCCAATCGGCACTGGGCAAGAGTCGAAATGCGGGCAGTCCTCCTACCTGATCGATCTCTGCCGAGCTGATCCGGGCTTGCAGTCGTTCGAGCGACCTTCTAGCGAGGATCGACCAGTCGACGAGCGCAGCACTGGCCATATCGCCGCTGAGACCGGCGTCGTAGGTCTCGTCGCAAAGTGCACTGACGAACGACAACCCCAGTCTCCAGTCGAGCAGACCGTGGTGCCCTTGGTTGGAGTGGCGGAGTAAACACTGGTAGCACGCTCGCTCGCAAGTGTCACGATGCTCCTCTGTGGCAAAGGTCATCAACGGGAAACCAGAGGGATCTCCGACGATCGCCATGGCGATCTCGCTGATCAACGGGCGGTCGGGATTGGAGCGAGGTTCGCCGAGGGTGGAGCAGAGTCCCGCTCCGTTCACGAGCCAGTCGGCGAACTGGAGGACAGGGAGACGTCGGCCGCCGCCCGGATGGGCAGCGCGCGGGTCGATGATGTCGAACTCCTCGGGATCAACGTCTAGCTCGATCGCGGCACGACCCATGAGGAGGAAGGAGGCGGAGATCACGGCCGCACGAACGGCCGTCGCTCTCATCGCTTGGAGGAGTTCTTCACCAGCAAGATCGTCGAGGGCCGGATTGCCAGTGATGTGGTCCAGCGAGAGCCCGGGAGGATTCCTGATCGGCGCTAGTAGAAGCAGATCCGTGGTCTTGGGAGCAGCAAGCCAGAGATTCGATCGGACTTCCACGGGGCTCTCGAGCTCGCGAACGAATGCTTCGGCTTGCGGGACGGTCCTGTCGATCCACTGATCGTGGATCTGGACAGGGTTGCGACCACCCGGCAGCCGGGTCCTCGTCGTGAGCCGGTCGAGCGAATACCCAATCCACCTGCCCTCGTCGGGGTCATACGCTCCGCGGTTCATTCGATAGGTCCGGGCACTTGCACTAAATTGCACGCTGAGGTTCGTCCCAATCGCCGGCTCGAGGAAAAGACCAACTCCCTCTGCGTTGATGGAGCGATGCCGTCCCGAGGGTCCGTCGGGAGCATCGTCCGTGATCGGGTGGAAATCGGTTCTGAATCCGAGAGGCTCGACGCATTCGTTTGACAGCGATGGCTCGAGCGGACTATCGCACTCCTTGCAGTACTCGCCTTCACCGATTGGCATAGGCGATCGAAACCACGAGTTGCAGCTGGAGCACTCGATCATGACGAACGGTTCAGCAAACGCCGGACCCGCGGGAGTGATCTCCTCCTTCCACGTGGGAACCGACAGCAGGGGTCCGGAGAACCCTACGCAGAGGTGAGTCCGCTTGTCCTTCACGAGCTGAGAGCCGGGAGCGAATTCATGGATGGCGAGGTCGATATCTCTGTCGTTGACCAACCACTCCCAATCTTTTTGCGACTTCTTGGCGCCGGTAACTAGATTGCGGACTCTGGTCGGCATCCCGTACATCGGGAGTCTGCCTGCCTCGGCCAGACTGTGTGCCAGGCCCTCTTGGCTGACTTCGGCGCGGCTGACGACGAGGTCCACTTCGTCCAGGAGCACATCCGCAGCGGGCAGGACCATGGACCGTTCGAGAGCTGAGTTTTCACAAAGGATCCCGGCGAACCGCTGAGCCTCGTCGACAGTTTCGTTCAAGGCTGTAGCGAGTCGGGCCCTCCAGGTCGGATCGGTCCTGTACTCCGAGGCGGATGGGAACTCACCGTGGATATCGGGTGGTCGCATTGCATCGGGGCTCCATTCGTCACCTTCGGCTCTGGCCTCCTCACGGAGCCGAGCGAATGCGGCGTTCAGCCAGAACTTACGCGTGAACCGCTCGGCAATTTCCGGACGGCTACGAGCCAGGAATGGAGGTGGAGGAACGTCGCCCGTGATGGCTGCGGGATTCCTGAAATAGGTGAGGTCGTGGCTCTTCGCTCGACAGACTGTGAGCGCCGCGGAATAGGCCTGACCTCTTCGACCAGCCCTCCCGACTCTCTGCTGATAGTTGAAACGCTGAGGAGGCATGTTCGCCTGGAGCACCGCCTGGAGGGGGCCGATGTCGATTCCAACCTCCATGGTGGTCGTCACGGCGAGGAGATCGATCTTCTCCGCTTCAGGCCAGAATCGATCCGACTCGTGGTATCGAACTTCGCCGTCTTCATCGCGCATGATGTTCCCGTCGCCGTCGCGGCGTGGCCACCTGCGGGGGAGGAGCACGTTCCTGAAATTCCGTTGACGCTCCGGACCGTTGTCGGTCTGTCCGGTCAGCTCCTCGCAGTGAAGTCGGAAGGTCGAGTTCGGCCCGCCACGAACGATCTTGCGGCCGACGAAGTTTGACTCTGCCACCGCTCCGCACGTCGAATTGGGCGTCGCCGGCAAGTCCGTGTGACATCGCGTGCACCTGCCGAATCCGAAGTGGAGGTGAACACGGGCACATTGTGTGCACCGCCACGCAGGATCGTTCGGTTCGACCAATGTCACTCTGATCTCGGATGTAGAGATGAACCCGTCCGGGTGAGAGGACTGGACTCGTACGAGGAATCGTTCGATGTTGGCGTGAGCTTCGTCGCCCCAGATTGCGACCGCGAAGAGCATGACGCGGTTGCTCGTGGGCAAATCGAAGCCGTCAATCCAGGCCCGGGCGTCCTTGTTGTCGTAGGGGCTGTCCGCGAGCCGGTAGGCATCGGCAAAAACTCGGAGAAGGGCGTTCGCCTTGTCCAGTTCCTCGATCGGCTCATCGTCGACACGTCTAACGCTCGGATAGCCGAGTCCTGTCTCCTCCAGGGCGAAATAGGTCCGACTGAAGAGGGTCTCGGTCACAGTCTTGGTGGTCTCGCCGATCAGGGTTTCACGAGCGGCGTCCGTTAAGGACTGTCGGCGCGGGTCGTCCCGCCAATCAATACCCCCCTGCGTTCGCACGAAAAGCTCAGGCCAGTCGAGGAAAATCGGCTGATCTCCCACTACGCCCTTGACCACCTTGATCCCAGAGGGGTCAGACGGGTGGATCCCGAGACTGGCGTACTCAGCGAGGAGCTTCTTGAGGGTCGAACGTCCTGAGGTGGCAGTACCTCGCCAATCGTTCTCGAGCGGACTCTCAAGGATCTCTCGGAGCGCCACCGACGGATCGTCGACCTGTGCGAGTAGGGATTGATCCGCGCGCAACGCTGCGACGGCCCCGGGCAGTGCGTCGAGGTCGCCGTCCGGTCCACTCAGCATTTGAATGTTTTCTTGATGTCCTCTAATTCGCTGCTCTAGCTCCCCGCGACTCGGGCGCCCATCTCGAACGCTTCTCAGCTCATTTATTAGGATGTTCCGTCGAATGTCCTCGTGGTGCCGAGCCTCGATGTCGAGCGCTGCCCTGGCTGCTTCTTGGCGGCTGTCGGAAAAGGAGACGAGCTTTGGTTCCGGCGTATGGAGTCGGAGTAGCTCGAACAGCTCGGATGCCAGCAGCTGCGTCGTCTTTGCAAAACCGGGGCGGAAGTGACGTATCGGCGAGAGCCGGCTGTCGCGCCTTCGGCGGTAGTAGTCCGATCCGCACGCCGGACACTGGTACGGCAGATTCGTACCGCCGGTACTCTGTGTTCGTTTGTGATGGTCATTGCCATTCTTGCGCTGGAATCTCCAGCCGGCTATCACCGATTCCTCTCCCGATCGACCCGTGATGGTCTCGCCGGTCAAGGGGTTGAGATCGGCTTTGATCCAGTCCTGTAAGTCTTGGTGGTCCGACTGAGGAACTCGACCTGTCCCTTGGGGCCAGAACATCGCATACGTTTCGTACCCCAGGTCCTCGAAGCGTCCCGATGCGGCGGCGTCGGGCAATCCTTCCAAGTCGGCCTCGATCGGCATGAGTTCGACGATCTTCGTGCCCGCTCTTCGGCGCATTCCGCCGACGAAGAGTTCCCCACACCCCTCGCAGTAGAGGAGATCCAAGGACCGCGCGGCCGATCCGCCTCCAGCGGAGAATGGCCGCTCGATGGACAGCTTTCCGTACAAGCGTCCCTCCCCTTGATACTGACGGTCGGCCGACTCGCCTCTGTCCAATGGTGCGTAGAGACCCTCGATCGCCCGGAAGAATGTGTGCATCCGAAAGCTGGGGGCTTGTGGCAACGGCGCCTCCGGAAACCATGTCGAGTAGGTGTCGCCGAGGCCCCGCAGGACCGCCAGTCCCCGTAGGGCGGCCACGGCGCTCGACCTGCGGAAGATTCGATCGGCCAGATCACCAATAGTGGTCGCTCGAACCCTTTCGTCAGGATCTGACCAACAGGCTGAAGCGATTCTGCGACCGGCCTCTTCGATGCACTCCCGGACCTGATCCTGCAACTCAGGCTCCTCCACCTCGAGGGCTTCGGCCACCCGTATCCACACCTCCGGCACGTCGCTCGGGTGCGGGACGATTGCCGGGACCGGCTCCGAGGTGGTTCCGTTACATGCGCCAATGAGATCGGCGAACGGCGACTCAGGCAGGAAGTGGTCCGTGCGCGGCGGATCGTGGACCTGGGCCCCAGGGATGATGGCCTCTCCCCAAGGTCCAGGATCGGCTGCGCCATGGCCGGGCTCCCCAAAGGTGCCGTTATCGCCGAACATGTCCCAGAGGTAGGTTCGGCTGCGAGCACCTTCTGCACCGTCGGTCGGGAGCGACGCGCTGGATGCGAGGATCCGAAGCTTGTGGCGGTTGGCCGCTGACGTCAGTCCCAGCCTGTCCAGGAGCATCCGTACGAGATAGGCGACCTCCGTCCCCGCAGTGCCGCGATAGAGATGCAGCTCATCGAGGACGAGATAGAAGTAGGAGTCATCACTTGACTGGAGCCATTCCCGGGTCTTCTCGAAGATGGGCGCCTCGACCTCGCGGTTGAGCATCGCGCCCAGCATGCTGACATTGCTGATGAGGATATCGGGGGGATCCTGCTGGATGTCCCATCGAGTGACGAGCTCGGCTCCATCCGCGGACGGGAACAGGAACCGGTCTCCTGGAGCCAACGCGCCTCTCGCGATCATCTGCCGAATCTGTGACTGCGTCTCCTCGATCTCGACGCAACGGTCGAACAGCTGTTGGAGAAGGCGACCCCGACGCGAGTAGTCCTCACGGGGGTCGTACCGAGGATGGATGTTGAAGCCCGTTATAGGTGTCTCACCCGTATACCTTCCGAAGAAAATGCGGTTCCCATTCAGTCCACCACTCAACACTGACGCCGCTGACTCAGAGTCGAGCGCTGTTCGGAGCCGACCGAGCTGGTCCTCGACTAGGGCATTCATCGGATAGAGGACGAGCGCCCGAACGGCAGATGGGCGGGTCTCACCGTGACGGTGTCGAACGAACGGATTCGAGTCAGGATTGGCCTTCAGAGGTCGGAGTCCTTTCGGAATCTCCGTGTACTTCGTGTATGCCCGTCCGTCTGCACCGTGCCACCAGCGCCTCTTGAGAAAACCCGACTCCGGCGCCTCCCACGTTCGAACGCCTTCATCGACGATCGAGGCGATCACTGGGAGGAGAAACGACTCCGTCTTTCCCGAGCCCGTCCCCGACGTGACGATGCCCGGCGATCCACGTCTGGCCCCCCGAGCGAGCATGGTCGCTTGGTGTTTGTGAAGTGGGATGTCTCCGCGGTCGAATAGCCCACTGCTGATGAGCTCGCTGAAAAGCTTGACGCTCCGACTATCGAATCCTGGGAGCACCTCTGCCGCGTGATCAGGTAGGTCTCGGATGTTCCACGCCTCGGGTACATATCTAGGAATGGGCTCGAGAAGCGGCTCGGTACACAACTGTCCTGCCCGCTCCAGGAGGTCCCGCCGCTCGGAGCTGACCCTGGGGTCAGCGATCCGAAACGCTGTCTCTAGGTAGGCGAGGTACTGGTCCCTGATCCTCTGGAAACCGCCGACTGGGTCATACATGAGATAGGTCCCCCTCAGAATTACCTTGTAGGGATTCGATGGTCTCGGCCTCGAATCGACGAAGTTCGTCGAGTAGGCGCGTCCGAACCGCGGCACTGGGCGCGGAGTAGACGTATGGGTCCCCCGGTTCGGGGCCTGTCGGTCCGGACCGGAATCCCCCTACAACGCTGAGCCAGCGAGCCGCGGTCAGTGGCATGCGGGTGGTTCCGAGCGTAAAGTCCACCGATCCTCTCAGGTCCACTTCGAGAATTCCGGCCAGAAGTCCTGCCCAGAAACGTGCCGCTTCGAAAAAGTGAGTCCAGGTCGTGAGTTCGCTACTACGGATCGTCCAGAACGATGGTGCACCCCGTTGCCACGTTCGAGCGACCTCGACGGTATCGCCGATCACCTCAGCAGCCTCTGTCCTGTAGCCGACCCGCGGAGGGTTGCTGTTCAGATCGCGGCCATCGTGCGAAAGAAATGGAGTTGTCGGAATGAAACGGAGAGGTAGCCGTTGGTGGTCAGCGAGTTGGGAGATCTGGTCGAGCGAGTCGGCTTGAAGGATGATTGTCCTCGGGACGAAGGGGCTAAGGGACTCCACACTGGAGACGGTCATTCCCATCCCGACGGCCTTCGAGGCGAGTTCCCTGCCGGTGACGGCCAGGGACAGCCCGCAGAACGTCGCCCGGAACCCCGAGGTGACGCGGAAGACCTGGAAGTGCGGAGGAACCGCCAGCAGTTTGCGGCCGGACCATCGCACGTTGACCAGCTCGTCCAACAGCCCCGCTTCCTGCCAGGCTCGCACGATCAAGGGCGAAGCGAATTGATCGATGGAGAGCGTCTCGCAGAGGAACGCCGTGAACCGTCGTCGATCGAGCCCCACCTGTCTATTGGAGATGGCCACGATTGCTGTGATGACGTCGTCGAGTCGAGGGTGGGGGGCGATCGATGGCGACGGATACAGCCGCCCACTCCCGGCGCCCGCAACAGTGGGGAGGTCCTTCTGCCCGCTCGTATTCGAGATGATGTGACGGAGCATCGTCGCCACCCCTGGTTCGCATGCCGTGGCCGCATCTACTTTGAGATTCCTGCGCCACCTCCTCCGAGCACCGGGGTCTGGAACTTGGCCCCTCGGCACGCTCTCTTCGAGCGATACGAGAGAGCGGATGATCCGAGCGGTACCGAACTCGACCACGGCCCATGCTGCTCCATCTGGGCCATCCAGGAAGACGCCGACGTCCCTGCCGAGGTAGACAGTCCGCTCGACATCGGCTATCTCGATGATCCCAAGGGTTTCCTCCGACCAACGATTGGCAAAAGGTCGAGACCGGGCCTGATCTTCATAGACCCAGGAGCCCGGCGATCCGGGAACTCTGAAGCTCTCGGTCGACGGCGAGCGGACGAACTCCAGCTGACCGCGAAGCGTCTGGGCCTCGATCACGGCAACGACTTCGAGCGGTCCTTCGAAGCCCTCGGAGGGAAGCTCCCAGGCGCCCGTCTCATCTTGACGAAGGGCAAGAGTCGCTCCGCTTGTATGCGCCGTCATGGACGTGGCGGACTCGACGCGGAAGGCCGGTAGCAGGTGCCGTGTCCCGAGCCAAGCAGAACCAACCCTCACGCCGCCGACTATGCGGATCCGAGTCGGGCTCGGGGACTCGTGGAGAATCCAACAATCCTCAAGTGGTGTGCCCCGAAGTTCCCTACCACTGACTACGCGCAGCGCTAAACCTTCGACGAACTTCCAGCCCTCGACCCCGCAAGCACGGGGTCTGGAGCGAGGAGAGCCGAAACGTGACGTGACTTCCGCGACCAGTGGGTCAGAGACGAGTGCCGCGTGGGCCTCGGGCAACGCCTCCCGACGACCATTTGACTCTAGATTCCCGTGGAGCTCCTCTACGAGTGGGATCAGTCCTCGCTTTATCAGCAGCGAGATCCCCAAGAGGGAGTCCGCACCGTGAAGCAGGACCGCGACAGGATCATCGTTGGAGGGATTCCCTTTCGCTTCGTGAGTCCATCGTCCGATCCGCTCTTCGAGCTCGACGGTCTCCGTGGGTCCCCCGACTACTTCGCCGTCGGAGACGATCCGGAGCTCGAGGTCGAAGCCGTCGTCGGAAGCGAGTAGAGCCCAATGGAGAGTTCCGTCGTGCTCGCTGACGCTGACGTCTGCCGTCGCCCGTACGGCGAGCCAGAACGGCGACTCGCGGAGAACTGCTGACGATACGCTCGCTTCTCGATTCCGCCGAAAGGCGTCGAACTCGAACCGGAACCGATCTGAGAATCCACTTCTGCTCGCGGCGAGGACGGCGTCGATCACCAAACCGACAGGTGGGTCTTCGACCGTCAGCTTCCCTGAGGAGAGGACCTTCGCCAAGGTGATCTGGTCGCGACGGCTCGGGAAGGCCAGCTTCACTGTGTAGCCGATACGGGTCCAACCTCCCGGATCGGGCAATACGAGGGGTCGATACTCATCGGAGTGCTCTGCCAGCCAGCCGGAAAGATGTCGCCACAGTTCGGCCATGACCTCGAGATTCAGGTCACCTCGCGCGGAGCCCGTGATGTCGGCGAGGCGAGCTATGTAGGAGTTCTCGTCACCATCGTCGAGGTCGGTTGCGGCTAGACAGGCCGTTATCAGATGGCCCAGGTAATGCGGCTGCGACGATCCTGCCGCCGTCTTCGCATGGAACCAAAAGTTGTTGTCTCCGACACCTCGGAGGACTCTCTCGACCAAGAGGTTCTCGACCTCGAGGGATTTCGCCTCGGGATCGCCGACGACACGCGCCAGCTCCTCCCCGACTACCACGAGGGCCCGCACGGGATCCGTGCTCTCGGTAGCTCCGAAGTAGTGCTGGAGGAGGGCTTCGCTCCAGTCGAAACGGTTCCAGCTCCGCCAGTTCTTTGCCGACTCCTTCATCAAGCCCCCCGATAGGGGTTACCGAACGACGAAGTCAGATTGCGCATTGCATCATCGTCGCGGCGGGGTGTGACATCGCTGCGAGTCATCGCTTCGATGCCGTGGCCGCTCGACGGATGGATTTACGTCGAGATACCAGGACTTCCTGTACGGCCGTAGCGGCCGCATGCGGATCTTCGTGCTCCCAGAACCGGAGCACGGTCCAGCCATGGGCCGCAAGATCCGCGTCGGTTTCGTCGTCGCGCGCACGATTCGCGGCCAGTTTCTCAATCCACCATTGCCGGTTCTGCTTCGGGATCGTTCCGTGTTCTGGACAACCGTGCCAAAAGCAGCCGTCGACGTACACGACAACCTGGTCTGAGATCAGGACGATATCGGAGCGTCTGCGACTCCCGTTGATAGGGACGTCGACGCGGAAGCGGAAGCCGAGGCGGTGCAGGGCTGATCGGAGTTCGATCTCTGGCTTCGTATCTCGTCGTTTCGTGTTGCGCATCCGATCACGGATGACCTCGCTCGACGCGGACGGTGCAGCGCGACGTGGGCGCCGCGCCGTCCCATTAGCGCGAGCGGATGACTGGGGGGTGAAGTCGACAAGATCGTGACCCTCAGCCGACGCCACCGCACACAATAGGGGCTCGACGAGGTGGACTCCGAGAAGTGGTGGCACGGCGTTTCCGATGACGGTGGCCCACGCACCACGTCCTTTGCTCGCGTCAATATCGAAAAAGTCAGGCAGCGTCTGCAGCCGGGCCGCTTCGTGCGGTGTGATGGTCCGTGCCCGAGACGGATGGACGAAGCGCCCTTGTCCCATGGATCCGAATCCGGTCGTGATGGTGGGTGCAGGGTCATCCCAGTTCAAGCGCCCATACATCGCGTTGTAGGTATGGCTCTTGTCGCGATGGCACGTTGGCCGCAACTCATTCGGGAGGTTGTACTGCCCGTTGTCGATCAGCCACTGCATGCGTCCGAGGTTGACATCGGTCGGTATGGATGGCGCGTCAGGGCCAACCGATGCGCCGTTGTCGACGAGGTCGTCGATGGCCCAGCGAACGGATCGCTCTTCATGCTTGTCACATGGCGAGTGCACGTCAAGAAGTTCTGCTGGGTCGACCAACTTGCCCAACACCGCCAGAAGGATGTGGCGTCGTCGCCTCTGGGGGACACCGAACTTGACGAGATCGAGGACAGCACTAGCCACGGTGTACCCAGCATTCTCCAGCGCCGCAGTCGCCAGACCAACGACATCTCCCTTGTCGTGGCGCACGGCGGGTACGTTCTCAATGATGACGAATGTCGGGCGTAGTACCTCTACTGCCCGGGCGGCGCGTAGGTAGAGCGCATTCCGTGGATCCTCGCGCCGAGTGTGATTGTTGAGATCGGAGTGACCCTGGCAAGGTGGCCCTGCGAGGAGGACATCCACGCTGCCGATCTGTCGAGCGAGTTTGCGCTCGCGTGGGGTCGGCCTCGTTCCTAATTCACCGTCGAAGAGTTCTGCCACGTCGGAGCGGTCGAGCTTGGCTTTGGGAAAATTCAACGCATAGACATCAGCCGCAGCACTGGCATTTTCCACAGCCAAAACGACGTTCGTTCCGGCACCGACACGACGGGCCGCCTCAGCGGCGCCGATCGTCAGACCACCCCCCCCTGCGAACAGATCGACAACCCGGATCTTCTCCTCGTTCGTCTCGTAGTCCGGGCGGGTGGCGGAGCGCAAGAATGCTCGATCCGCTGTGCACGTCTCGCAATCCTGCCCGTCAGCCGTGTTGGAACCTTTGGAGATGATCGTCTTCGGTTTACGGCGAGCAGGCATCTCAGTGTCCTCCGCCGGGCGACCCAAGAACGACGTTGGCACGGATGCCCCAACGGCGGACAATCCGTCCCTTGGTCTGCTCCGAGGGGTCGAGCGCAACAAGGCCAGCACTTCGCCGCTCCAGGCTGCTTTTCAAGAGCTCGGGTGCTTCGATCCCGAGATCCTCGAGTATGAAACCCAGGCGTTTGAATACGGCGCGGTTGCCAAGTCGATCGCCGTACTCGATCAAGAGCGGGTCATCTCGGCTCCCGCCGCCCATGTATTCGCGGGCGATGCTCGCCACAGCGCCCATTCCGCCTCCAAGCGAGGGGTCGTCCAGAAGGTCCACGATCGTGCGCGTCGGATCCGACACTCTGACGCTCGCCTGGTCCCGAGGGATCATCGTTGTTCCGAACAATTTCGTCTCGGCTCGAACTGTCAGGTGATACTGGGTCCCCTGTATAGCCCGATCGCGATCGCGCACTCGCTTGGCCGTGACAACGAGGATGGTGGGGCAGACTTCCTTCGTCATGCCCCAGTGTTGGCAAGCCGTCCACCCGCCGATGTAGCACGGGCTGAAGGTCTGCTCCGCGACGACCCACGGGTCCTCCATCCATTCCCCCGGCCGGTCCGAGGCGAGCGGGACGGCCACGTAGAGGCCACGTCGGACTCGTGAGAGCCAACCTCGACGAGCGAGGTAGGCGAGCAGCTTCCGCGTGCGATGTGCGTCGAGGCCAAGGGTGTCGGACGCGCTGTTGACGTCGAACGAACCGGCCATCTCACGGTGAAGCTGCTCCAGCAGGACGCGGTTCTCTCTATTGATGCCCTCCGCGTGGGTCAGGGACGTCTGAATACTCATGTCGTGGACTCTTCTACAATTTTAGCGTACCGATACATCAGGAGTGCATCACAGTTAGGCTAGCGGACTCTATGGCACTCAAGCTGAACCGAGGGAGGCCCAGCAACGACCGGTCGCGGAGATAGATCCTCCAGCCCGGCCACCGATGGGGCATCCTGTCGAGATGTCCGATGTTCCCTCGAGCGGCGCGACCGCGACCTACAAGATGCGGCTCAGCCTGAGCGTCCTCGACCACCTCGGGCTCAACTTGTACAGCAATATCCCCGCCGTGCTATCCGAGGTAGTCGCCAACTCCTGGGATGCGGACGCCACGAAAGTCTCGATCGACATCGACAAGGCGAACGGCCGGATCATCGTCACCGACAACGGAATCGGGATGACGGTCGAGATCCTGAACGATCGGTTCCTGTTCGTCGGGTATCGCCGCCGGGACTCGGGTCCCGCCGTCACCGAACGCGGGCGGCACGTGATGGGCCGCAAGGGGATCGGGAAGCTCTCCTTGTTCGCCATAGCCGAAACGGTCCGGGTCGAGACTGCGAGAGACGGCGGCACTGCGGGTCTTATGCTCCGCACCGCGGACATGCGAAGTCAGATGAGTAGCGACGGGGGCGAATACCACCCCGATGCACTGACAGAAGGAGAGATCGACCTAGCGGAGGGCACTCGGATCACCCTGACGGACCTCCGCCTCACCCCGACCGAGGCCACATCGACGGCACTACGGCGGCGCCTGGCTCGCAGGTTCAGCATCATCGGTCCAGAGCAGGATTTCCGCGTCGAGGTCAACGGCACCGAAATCAACGTCAGCGATCGCGACTTCTACTCCAAGATCGAGTACCTATGGTCCCTCGGTGATGTCGGGGACACCTACGAGAAGCGATGCAAGGCTGCGCGGAAGACCACGCTGGTGGATGGCACCGTGTCTCCCGACCAACCCTGGAAGATCACCGGGTGGGTAGGAACCGTCGACGAACAGAAGCACATCGACGAGGAGACGAACATCATTCCCGTCCTGGCCTGGGGAAAGCTGATCCATGAGGACCTCCTCTCAGCGGTGAAGCCTGCTGGGCTCTTCTCCAAGTACCTCATCGGCGAGATCCACGCCGACTTCGTCGATGACGACGGTCTAGCGGACATCGCCACCAGCGATCGTCAGAGCCTCAAAGAGACGGATCCACGGTTTGTCGAGCTAGCCAACTATCTCGAGACCGTAGTGCTACGTCAGGTGGGCAATGCGTGGCGCGACTGGCGTCGCGATGACGCGATGGAAAAGGCACGGAAGAACTCCGTCGTCGAGGAGTGGTATTCGTCTCTCCAGGGAGACCAGAGGAAATATGCCAAGCAACTATTCGGCAAGATCGGGAACATCGCCATACCGAGTGAGTCAGCACGAATCGAACTGTACAAGCACGGAATTCTCGCCTTCGAGAAGCTGCGGCTGCGCGACCTCCTAAGCGAGGTGGACAAATTCGACGGCAGCGCGTTGCAGTTCGAGGTTATCGGCCGTGCGTTCGCAAGCATCGATGAGATCGAAGCCGTTCAGTACGGCGAGATCGCACGCGGGCGAATCAGCGTGATCAGCTCGCTCGCCGCATTGGTGGACGCCGATGCCAAGGAGAAATACGTCCAGCACCATCTCTTCGATCACCTGTGGTTGCTCGATACCTCCTGGGAGCGCGCATCGACGAATCAACGAATCGAACAAGGAGTAATGGAGGAGTTCGCAAAACTGGACGCCAAACTCACTGCCGAAGAGAAGGCAGGGCGTATCGATATTCGGTACCGGACTGCGGCCGGCAAGAACATCATCATCGAACTCAAGCGCTACAGCGTTGTCGCGAAGACAGGCGAACTCGTGACACAGATCGGGAAGTATCGCAGTGCACTCGAAAAATGCCTCCGGGAGCGTTTTCCGGAACAATCGCAAGCGATTGAGTGCATCGCTGTTCTGGGTTCGATCCCCAATGACCTGACTCGGGAACAAGTCGACAACACGTTGGCCGGGATCAACGCGAGAGTCGTCACCTACGATGACCTCATCACCAATGCATTGCAGAGCTACCAGGAGTACCTCGAACGTCACGAAGAAGTGTCCCGGCTCGCCGATCTCATCGCCCGACTCGAAGCCTCTGCTTCCGAGGAGGACACGGACTCCTGAGTAGCGGACAGTCACTCAGGAGTCGTCAATCTTCGACCTGATCCAGTGGTCGAGCGTCTACGGTCGGCAGAACGGCAACCGCCGGCCACGACTCGTAGAGACGGCGTATCTGCTCTTCCAGACGGGCGGCGGGTGCGGCGTTCAGGCCGCGCGCGGCCGACTCATTCCAAGTTACGGCTGGGATTACCAGTTCGAGGACCTCTTCGAGCGGCCCGACTGCGGACTGTGGGAAGGTCGAGATGGTTGCCGCTACCGAAGTCCCGATCAGCTGTAACCGGGCGGTAAGAGGGCGAATCCGATCCAGTAGCTCACCTTGCGTCTCCTCCGCATCGATGTACGCGGCGACCGCATCGTTGATGGCCAACCACGCAACAGATTTCGCCGCTCGATCTGGAAGTTCGACAGCGAGCCTCGCCCAGGCGTTCGCGGGCAAAAAGGTGCTCATAGGCATGGCCGAGAATTTGAGGCGAGCCTCGCGCCAGACGAAGAATGTCGCGTCGAGCGCCGTGCGAGTGAGATCCATGGCCGGGGTTGGATGGTCTGGAACGGTCACGACGAATCTATTCACCCCGCTGATATGCCGAGAGGACCACATCACTGCCTGGAAGCACGGATTGATGCGCCGCGGCGGTAACTCGTCGATGGCAATCGAGAGCGTCCCGGCATCTATCTTCCAACGCCCGACGCGCAATCCGTTCGTCCCGAAATGCGACAATGCGGCACGGGCGTTGATCGCGGACAGACCTTCCGGAGGATCCTCGGAGTCGAGTAGCCGCGCCAGCAGGGGAGATCCACTGCGCGTACAGGTCCATCCGCACTCGGCTCCAGCCATGAACGCGTAAGCAAGACTCGTAGCCCGCTCGAGTTCGTCGATCTGCACGGAAGTGTCCCCGACAATGAGTACACCTCGATCGTCATCCCAGAGATAGTCCTCATGAGCCGACGCGTTCCGAGCCTGGGGAAGGATCGATTGCGCCGCATCTCGAAGCAACGGGAGCCCTTCAGCAAGTAACTGATCGCGCAGCGACCCCAGCTCAGGAGCTTTAGTGCCGGTCCGGCCGCATATTCTGAGAAGCGTCCACGCCCACGGACGCAACTGTCCTTCGACCATCCTTCGATAAAGATCAAGAGACAGAAACGCACGTTCAGCGGAGGAATCGGCGGACTCCAATTGTGCGGCGACGCGAACCATTCCCGCATGATTCGCCGCGCTACGGTCAACGCCCAGTTTGAGCTCTCGCAGCGAAGTCGCAACCCCCTCGGCATCGGTGCTCAACTTCGAATTGATCAACCCTCTTATCCGGATAGCCGTTCGCAACGAGACGAGCGGCCGATCGGACAGGACGAGAGCTTCTCCAGGATGGAGCGCATTGAGAAGGTCCAGCGGATCGGCCGTGACTACCGAGAGGAGGCTGTTGAGCCGACGTTGCAACTCGGGATAGCGACCGTAGTACGCGCTTAGCAGACGGGTCGCCGAGAAAACTCCGGCTGAATCGAGCAGCGTATCGAACGCGACGCCAAATGCAGCCTCGCAAGGATCGTCAGGAAACGGAAAACTTCCATTCGCCGCAAGGAGGCCTGCCATCGCCGTCTCCACATTCGTTCGGTGCGGAGTGACCGCCTCCAGGTCGCAGAGATCCATCGCGTAGTCGAGTGCGGCGATTCCCGCATCGATCAGTGCATCTCGCGCAGTTTGCCCGCGACCCGCTGAGGGCAAAAACGCGTCGAGATACCAGAGATCGTCCTCGATCGAGGCGATCACTTTGACGAACTGGGTCGTCACGGCACGGAGTTTTCGCACGTCCGAGCGGAGAGCAGGATCGACAACCTCTAGTAGTTTGGTCTGGAATCGTCGTCCAACGGAGACGACGTCGGCATCGTTCAGCACGCTTTCCCAACCACTTGGAGATACCGGGACCACTCCATTGGGGCTCGGACGCCTAAGACGAGTGAGTTCAGTCCGAGCGGGCGTGACGATCCTTTGCAGAGCCACGTCGGGAAGAGCAGATGCCATGGGATCAGTCTTGCGTAGCTGCCGAGTGCCTACTCCACGACCCGTTACCGACCAGTGGCCACCGTGGACGAGCTGAGGGTCTCGCCAAGGCGCTCGGCCGAGGACAGAAGTGGCACAACCCTGCCATCGGCTTCGGGGCGATCTGGTAGCCGACCAGAGGGCTCGTTGGGTGCCCCGATGATGGTCGGGTCCGGATCCCGATTTGTCATCCAGGCACGCAAACTAGTTGCCGTGAGCTGGCAGGCCCGCCGGCCTGGGATCTGTTCGAGGATGCCGGCGTGGACGAGATCCATCAGCTCGGCGGTGCTGTGGCCCGTGAAGCGGGCCACCTCGGCGATCGGGACACCGACCGCGGGTTCTGCCTTGCGTCGTTGGGCGGCGTTACGGGCGATCCAACACTGCTCGACGGAGGCTCGGGTGACGAAGCGGGCGCCGCTGCTATCGGTCTCCGGATCCATCTCAAGACCGCCGTTACCAGCCAAGACCCCGGCGGTGCTAAGTGCCACTTTGAGCTGCCTGGCCGCGGCGGCGAGCTTCATGGAGCGGCGGTGCAACGCCCGGACGCGGGCCAGCTCGGCGCGCAGCGCGTCGGCGGCCGCCGGAGTGACCTCGTACTCCCCAGTGGTGGGGTGCCGGTCGAGGAGGAGACCGAGGCGGCGCATGGTGTGATACAGCTCGTGATAGCGGACGCCAAGCTGTTCGGCCAGGTCGGGTAGCAACGCGCGGTCGGCGAGGCGGTCCCGGCATGCCCACACGTCGCTGAGCCGGGCAAAGCGTCGGGGCACTCCTTGGGCGTCTGGGGCGACGATGCTGCGCAGGATGCCATCGGCCATCCACCGCCGGGCGGTGGTGACGTAGATGCCAAGCTCGGCCGCCGCCTGGTTCGCGTCGCACAGCGGGTCATCGGCGCTGCCGGGGTCGACCTGCCACCCAGCTGCGGCGAGGGTGGTGTTGACGTGGTCGACGCGGGCGAGGAGCGGGTTGGCCTTGCCCCAGTACACCGGTCGGGTGGTCGGGGTCAGCAGCGTGTCGATGGTGGTGGTGATCTTCTCGTCGAGCACCGCGGCGACCTTGACGAGGGGGGCGACCTCGGGGTGGTCAAGCGTGTAGATCCGCCCGAAGACGTCGTCACCGGCCCGATGTCCCATGAACCGGCGTCGCACCGCGTCCTCGATACCGGCTTCCCAGGCGAGGTCGGTGGCCAGGCTCTTGCGGAGCAGGTGGGACGAGACCCGGAATCCGAGGTCCGCGCTACCGAGCCGTTCGACCGCGAGCGCATCTTCGAGGGCACCGACGTAGCCGGCCTGGCCAGCGCGATCGATCAGGTGGATACCGGGCACCAGTCGGGCGGACCCGTCGACCTCGCCACTGTCGGGGTCGGTGTGGAAGGCCTCGATCACGACGTGCAACAGTTCGATCATCTTCTCGGGGACGACCAGGACCCGCGAGCCAGCGGCGGTCTTCGTCGTCTGCTTGTAAGGCACGGCGGCGACCTTGCCCTGGTCGTCGCGGACGTTGAAGGTGCGCCCGCCCTGGCCTTGGACGGCGAGCATGCCGATGCCACCGAGGTCGACCACGTCGGATACGACGATCCCGTAGGCCTCGGAGATGCGCAGGCCCATGATCCGCTGCAGCCAGAAGACCGTCTGGTGGACGGGATGGAGGTGTGCGGCCACCCGCGCGCACTCGGGCAGGTTGAGCGGCCGAGGCTGAGTGCGCGGCGCTCGGGTGCGAGCGGCGGCGGGGTCAGGGGCCGGGGCTTCGAGACCTTCGGTGGGATCGAAGCCAGCTGGGAAGAGCCCGTTGGCCCGGGCGAACGCGAGCACCTGGCGCAGCACCCAAAGGGCGTCGGCAACGTAGCCGCGCGACAGGCCTGTCGCTTGGTGCTGCTTGGTGGCCATGGCGCTGAGTGCGGCTACGGGGATGCGGATCTGGCCGTGAGGATCGCGGTAAGCGCCGGGCAGGCAGCCGTCGCGCCAGCGTCGGCGAACGGTCGGCACGCTCACCCCCGCCGCCCGAGCCACCTCGGCCAGGGTCAGCTCGGCGGCCTCGGGGTCGACCTGGCTCTGTGGGTGTAGCCCGGACCGTGGGGAGGGCGCGGCCGTCTGCTGGCGCCCGATCAAGTGAAGGACCCACTCGTGTGCCATCAGGTAGGTGAGATCGCTGACGGTCGTGGTCCGAGGGGAGAACCAGGGGACGAGGTAGCCGTCGACGATGCGCCTAACCCGCTCGGCCCGGTCGGGGCCGCCGCGGCGAAGGTCCTCGTACGCCGCCTTCATCCACGCCTTGGCCACCGACGCGACGTCGGGTTGAATCTTGGCCGCTCGGAGGGCAGTGGGTTTCGCTCGAGAAGACCGCTTTCGGGTGCGGAAACGCTCGGCGTCGGGAAGCGGCCGGCCGGCCCGCACCGCAGTGACCGCTTGGGCCAGCCAAGTCCGGGCGTCATCCTCGGCCACGAATGACTCGTAGCGGCGGCCCGAGGCGGCGGTCTTGTCGGGGACGCTGGCCCACCACCTGCCTCGCTGGAAGCGCAGCCCGCCGGTGAGCGGTCGGGCCATCAGAGCGCTCCCCCTTTGGTGAGGGTGTCGACCGTCAGCTGGCGGAGGAACGCCAGCTGGTCGTCCTGGCGGGCGACGAGGTCTTCGAGGGCGGCCACCCGCGCCAGGGCGCGGGCCAGCTGGACGGCGATCGGCTCGGCCGCTTCCTCCGCCTCTTTTGGCTCGGCCACCGCTGTGGTCTCGTGACCTTCGGGTTGGTAAAGGCCAGCCGCGGTCAGGTCGTCGGTCGGGATGGCCCAACGACGGTCTCGGAGCCGGGCGTTCGGGAAACGGCCATTACGGCGAGCTCGGACGACGGTGTCCTTGCTGCATCCGGCCAGCCGGGCCGCCTCCTCCTGGCTGAGCAGCCGCTCGGTCACCGGCCGGCGCCTGAGATGGCGACGAATGAAGCTCGGCACCAGGTCGGGGCTGATCGTCGGTTGTTGCCGCATGGCTGCTGGGCCTTCCTCCAGAACCGTGGTCGTCGGTCGACTGGAGGAGGCCACACCTCGGGCGGAGAAGTCAAGGCATCCGCCCGAGGCATTCCTCTCGGCGGGAACGGCCGCCGCATTGCCCGGAGTGCGGGCCTGTCTGACCTCACGCCGCCGCCCGGATCGTATCCCAAGCCTGGCCCGCTGCGCCCCGAAGAAGCCTCGGTGCGATGGCGCCCACGGAGGTCGGCGGGGCTTTGAAGACAAGGAAGTCCTCATGGGCCACCGCGAGGCGGGGCACGCCACGTTGGCGGGCCTTGCGGACCGCTTCGAGCGAAAAGAACGAGGTCCGGGGGACGAGTTGGTCGCCGCGCAGACCGGCCAGGAGGGCGACGTTGCGTTCGTAGAGGACGAGGCCGGCTTCCTCCCCCACCCGGACGAGGGCGCCGGGCAGGTCGATGAGCTGGCCGTCGCGCCACCACGGCCGGACGGTCATGGCGACGACCCCGTCGGGGCGGAGCAGGGCGGCGCAGCCGGCGATGATCGTGCGCATGGCGTCGAGCAACCCGGTCAGCCCGACGTGGGCGAGATTGGCCGGATCGGTCGAGTACCGGTCGTGGGCTTTGGCGATCCCCTGGCCGGGGCGGGCGGTAACGCGTCCGTGGAGCGACGGCCCATACGGCGGGGAGGTCAGCACCAGGGCGACCAGGCCGCGCACGGCGGGGTCGACGACGCCGGGGAGGTGGCGGGCGTCGCCGCAGACGATCTCGCCGTGGCCGGTGGCGCCCTGGGCCCGGGCGTAGGCGACGTTCGCTCGTGCGAGGTCGGCCCACTTCGGCTCGTACTCGACGCCGATGGCGTCACGACCGAGGTGGACGGCTTCGACGAGGGTCGACCCGATGCCGCACATCGGGTCGGCGACCAGGTCGCCGGGCCGGGTGTAGGTAGCGATGGCCCGCTGGGCGATGGCCGGGAGCATCTTGGCCGGGTGGAAGCCGGAGATCTCCACGTACCGGCCGGCACGCTGGGTCCGGGCGGTCTGCTGGGCGGTGGCCCACACTGAGAGAGGAAGGTCAGCGGCCATCGGCCACCTCCGAAGTGCTCGGGATGTGCCGGTAGACGGTCACGTCCTCATGCGCCACGAGATGGGCGGGCTCGCCGCGCTCTCGGGCGTGGCGGACCTGGGTGGCCTGCCAGTAGGAGGGGCGGCCGGCGAGCTGGCCGTCGCGGATGGCGGCGTGCAGGGCGATGACGTGGCCGAGGTAGGAGAACCCGGCTTGGGCGGCCAGGGAGACGGTGAGGCCGGCGAGGTCTTGGGTGCGCCCCTTGCGACGGGTGTTCTTGGTGACCACCGCCAGCAGGCCACCAGGACGAAGCACGGCGTGGCAGGCGGTGTAGATCTCGGCCATGGCTTCGGCGTAGGCGGTGCCGCGGGCGTGGCCGAGGTTGGCCCGGTCGGTCGAGTAGTTGAGGCTGTCGGGCGAGCACAGCCGGCCGCCGGCTAGCCACGCCTGTTTGTCGATGACACCGGCGTCGCACGCATACGGCGGTGAGGTGACGATGAGGTCGACGGCGCCGGTCAGGTCGCCGAGCAGCTCGGGGAGGTGGCGGGCGTCGCCTGGGCGTACCTCAGCCAGATGCCGCCGGCCCGGGTCAAGCATGTGGTCGAAGTTCTCCTCGGCAACGGCGGCCCAGCGAGCTTCGAGTTCGACGCCGACGGCGCGCCGGTCGAGGAGGGCGGCCTCGACGATCGTGGTGCCGATCCCGGCGAGCGGGTCGACGATGAGCGCCCCGGGCGATGAGTACTCGGTGATGATGCGCCGGGCGAGCTCGGGGAGCATCTTGCCCGGATGGGCGGTGCAGGCCGGCAGGTAGCGGCCGGCCCGCTGCCATTGGGCGGTGGTCTGGGCGACCGGCCAGATAGCCAGGGGCACGGTCGAAGGGGTTGGGGTGCGGGGGGTGGTGTGTGCGGTCATGGGCTGTGCCCGCGACCGGAACAAGCGTCACCTAAAGAACAGGGGGTTCGGCCCTCTTTTTCATCAAAATCATTCCCCGAGTCTTGGTCATGGACCTTTTAGCGGCGAGATTTTGGAGACTCTTCTTTGGCCTTGAGGTGGGCGCCGAGTGGAGGTAGGTCCTTTGAGGACGGAGCTTCACTTGACCCAAAAGGAGCCACCATGGCACGCCCCCTTCAGATCACCGACGACACCATCGTCAAGGCCCTCGGCGCGGGAGGGGAGGTGACCGCCGCCGAGCTGGCCGACCGGTTGGGGATGGGCCAGTCCACCGCAGCCAAGCGCCTCGCCACCCTCGAAACCGCCGGGGCGGTCCGGCGCACCCCAGGCGGGCGGATCAACGGCGTCCGGGCCGCCGACCACTGGTCGAGCGCTGCGACCGACACCGCCGAGCCCGCCGTTCCCGATACCGACGTCTCGGCCACCGGCGGGACGGCACCCGTAGAGGCGGTGCGGGCGGAGCCGGCGGGGCCTGGCGGGTCGGGCCGGCTGGGCCGGGGGGCGCTCGGGACCTTGGTGCGCGACTACCTGGCCGCCCGGCCTGAGGAGGCGTTCGGACCGGCAGCGGTGGGCAAGGCCCTCGGCCGTTCCCAGGGGGCGGTGTCCAACTCGCTGGCGTCGATGGCCGCTCGCGGCGAGGTCGAGCTGGTCGGCGATAAACCCCGCCGGTACCGGATCGCCAGCTGACCGGCCCGGCCCGTACCCCGCCGCCGGGAACCCCGCTGGGTACGGGTTACCCCACTTCGGGGTTCGGGCCTACCCAGAAGTGGGGTAACCGGGCGGGGTTGCCAACCCCGCGTCGTCGGCAAGGGTCGCCGAAGAATTTTTCGGGCCGTCCGCCACGGCGGAGTCCGGACGAGTACCCCGCTGTGGGGTGAGGTGCAACCCCACCACCTTGACCAGCCACAACGCGCCGGGCGGCGCGATCGACCCCACGGGTACCCCGGATGCGGGGTCGGCGCGGGCCTGCCGGAACTGGGGTCGATTCGGGGTCAATCCGGGGTAGCCCCCATGGCCTGATGGCAGTCCGTCCCGTCTGGAAGAAGCTGCCCATGACCCCCCGCCGTACCCTCACCGACTCGCCGTTCGACACCTTGGAGAAGACCTTCGATCTCCTCGTGACCGGCCCCCGACCGCTCGCCCTCGACACCACCCCCATCCCCGGGTTGCCGAACCGGGCGGTCCCCCTCGGCGAGCTGAAGGCCCGCCTGCTGCACCCCTCGACGCCGTTCTCGGTGCGCGACGCCATCATCGAACAGCTCGTCGCCCGCTCCCACGCCCACGGCGGCGCGTGGACCGTCGGCCTGGCCGGGGTGCTCCTGCCCGGCCTGCGCCGGGCCGCCTGGCCGCTCGTCCAAGCCTGTCCGGGCAAACGGATCGACATCGAGGCCGAGACCCTCGCCGCGTTCTTGGCCGCAGTCGCCGCCTGCCAGCCCGGCCGAGCCCGCCTGGCGTCACGGTTGTGCTGGCTGGCCCGCAGCGGCGCCCAGCGGCTGCTGCGAGCCGAGCTGTCCGAGCAGGCCCGGGTGGGCACCGAACCCGTCTCCGCCGCCCCACCCCGGCCGTGGGGCCACCCCGACCTGGTGCTGGCCAAAGCGGTGGCCGCCGGGGTGATCGGGGCGGCCGACGCCGAGCTGATCGGGGCCACCCGCATCGGCGACGTCGACCTGACCGACGCCGCCAACGCCCTCGGCATCACCTACAAGGCCTGCCATCTCCGTCGGTCTCGGGCCGAATCGAAACTGGTCGAGTTCCTCGCATCAGACCGATATTCCTCGTTCGATTTTGTTGAAAAAAGGCCCGAAACCCCTTGTTCTTCTAGCAGGGGTCGCCCCCGGCACGGACGGCCAATGGACCGGCGACCGGACAAGCGTCGCTCGACACCTGAACCGAGGAGGTGAGAGTGCCCAACCCGGCCCGACCGCACCCGACCGGGGCGACCCCTGCACCACCCCCAGGGCGCTCCGCCCGGGACCGAACCGAGGAGGCCGCCACGACCCACCGCCACCACAACGACACCACCCCCAGCGGCACCGGCCGCAACGACACCGCCGGCCGCACCCGGGCGCTCCACCGAGCCCGCCCGGATCCCGACCCCGTCCAAGCCCGAGCGGCATGGTGGCGGTCCGGGGCCTATGTGGCCCGCCGGATTCCGACCGTCATGGTGCTCACCGTCGGCCTGATGCTGGCCGTCGCCGCCCCGGCGTACGCCGCAGGCGGCCCGACCATCAACGGGGTGATCAGCAACCTGACCGACTGGCTGGTCGGGATCCTGGCCGGCGTCGCCACCTTGTTCCTGACCATCGGCGGGCTGCGCTACCTCACCGCCGGAGGCGACCCGGTCCAAGTCGAGAAGGCCAAGACCGCGCTGAAGTCCGCGGCGATCGGCTACGCCCTGGCCGCCCTCGCCCCCCTCATCGTGTCCATCCTGGCCTCGGTGGTCGGCGGCTCATGAACCGGGCCGTTCCGATGCGTCTGCTCCGATGGCGACCACGCCACCCACGGCTGCTCCTCGCCGCGGGCGGACTGGCAGTCGTGCTGGCACTGGCCGGCGGGGCCCATCCCTCCCACGCCGAGACCCGCGTGACCGCGTCGACGCCGGTCGAGCTCACCGCGGCCCACCTGTCGGCGACGACCACGCCGACGACGGCACCGACAGGGAACGACTCGGGGTCAGGCTCGGGTGAGGGGCCACCGGGGATTCAGGTCGGTCCGGGCAACACCACCACTCCCACTGCTCCGGCGCCGGGCAGCGGCGGAAGCGTCAGCGGCGGCACCCAGTCCTCGCCAGGCTTGTTCGACATCACCGGCCACATCGAGGCAGCCATCGACGACTGGTTCCGCGACGTCGTCACCTCGGCGCTCGACCCGATCCTGGACCTGCTCGGCCACACCCTGCTGGCCACCCCGAACGTCACCGCCCAGTCCCGGGTCGGTCAGCTGTGGCAGATGACCGAGGGCATCGCCGATGCCTTCTTGGTCCTGTTCGTGTTGGTGGGCGGGGCGATCGTCATGGGACATGAGACCGTCCAGACCCGCACCGCCATCAAAGACGTCCTGCCGCGCATCGTGTTCGCCGCTATCGCTGTCAACGCCAGCCTGAGCGTCGCCGGCCTGGTCATCTCGACCGCCGACTCGCTCTCCCAAGCCGTGCTCGGCCAAGGCGTCGACCCGGCCCAGGCCACCGTCGTGCTCCGCCAGCTCGTCCTGGGATCGCTGGCCGACGGAGGGATCTTCGTCGTGCTGTTGGGCGGGGTCGTCGCCGTGCTGGCCATCGTGCTGCTCGCCACCTACGTGGTGCGCCTGGCCCTGGTCATCCTCCTCGTCGTCGCCGCGCCGATCTGCCTGGTCTGCCACGCCCTGCCCCAAACCGAAGGGCTGGCCAAACTGTGGTGGCGGGCGTTCGCCGGCACCCTCGCGGTCCAGGTCGCCCAATCGTTGGTGCTGATCACCGCGCTGCGGGTCTTCCTGGCCTCGGGCGGCTCGTCCAACCTGGGGATCGCCTCCACCGGCGGCCTGGTGGACCTTCTTGTCAGCGCCTGCTTGTGCTGGGTGCTGGTCAAGATCCCCGGCTGGGTCAGCCGAGTGGTGTTCTCCGGGTCCCGCGGCCACGGCGGGATGGGGCGGGTCGTGCGCGACGTGATCGTCTACAAGGGCGCTAAGGCCCTGGCCGCGGGGGTTGGACTGTGACCGCCCGCGACCGCGACGACCGGTCACGCGTGCGCATACCGGCCGATGTGGAGCGGCCCGACAAGCTCCTGGCCGGGCTCACCGCCCGCCAGCTCGCCATTCTGGCCGTCACCGCGGTCGCCCTGTGGGCCGGGTATGCCGCCACTCGCCACCTCGTCCCCCCGGTCGTGTTCGGGGTGGTGGCGGTCCCGGTCGGAGCGGTAGCGGCGATGTTGGCGCTGGGCCGGTTCGAGGGGATCGCGGCGGATCGGTGGGTCGTCTCGGCGTGGCGGCACCATCGCAGCCCCCGCCGGCTCGTGCCTGCCCCCGACGGCATCACCCCGGCCCCGGCGTTCCTGAACCAGGCGGCGCCGGGCGGAGTCGCTCCGGTGCCGGCGCCGCTGCGACTCCCGGTCACCGACGTACGCGCCGACGGGATCGTCGACCTTGGTGCCGACGGGCTCGCCGTGATCTGCCGGGCCAGCGCGGTCAACTTCAGCCTGCGCACCCCGGCCGAGCAAGAAGCGCTGGTCGCTGGCTTCGCCCGGTTCCTGAACTCGCTCGGCGAGCCGGTCGAGATCCTGGTGCGGGCCGAGCCGGTCGACCTCACCGCCGCCATCGACGCCCTGCTCGACGCCGCGCCCGGCCTGCCCCACCCGGCCCTGGAGGCCGCGGCGCGCCGGCACGCCCGGTTCCTGGCCGACCTGGCTGACCGTCGAGACCTGCTGCGCCGGGAGGTCTTGGTCGTGCTCCGCCAAGCCCTCCAGTCCAACAGGGCCGGTGACGATCCCGCCGGCCGCCTGCACCGTCGGGCGAGCGAAGCCGCCATGGCCCTCGCCGCCGCCGGAGTCACCCTCACCATCCTCGACGGCGCCGCCGCGGCGGCGTGCCTGGCCCGCGCCCTCGACCCGGCCGGCACCACCCGTATCGCCGGACTGGACGAGCGGGCCGCGACCGACGAGCCGGTCACCCTCTCCCAGCCGCCGAGCTCACACCCGGGCCCGAAAGGACACCGATGACCCGACTGTTTTCCCGCATCGCACGACCGGCCGGTCGGCCGGCCTCGCCGTTCGGTCCTGACGCCATCGAGGTCGGAGCCCGCAACCTGCGGGTCGGGGACGGCTGGTGTCGCAGCTTCGCCATCGTCGGCTATCCCCGCGAGGTCGGACACGGCTGGCTCGAGCCACTCACCGCGCAGCCCAGCCGCCTCGACGTTGCTGTGCATGTCGAACCCGTCCCCGCCGACGTCGCCGCCGACCGGCTACGCCGCCAGCTGGCCCGCCTCGAATCGGGCCGCCGAGCCGATGCCGCCAAAGGCCGGTTGGGCGATCCTGACGTCGAGGTCGCCGCCTCCGACGCCCGCGAGCTGGCCGCCGGCCTGGCCCGGGGTGAGCAGAAGCTGTTCCGGGTCGGCCTCTACCTCACCGTCCACGCCGCGTCGGAGAAGGCGCTCGACGCCGAATGCGCCCGGGTGCGGGCGGTGTGCGCCTCGATGCTCCTCGATGCCCAGCCGGCGACCTGGCGGACCCTGCAAGGGTGGACCTCGACCCTGCCGGTCGGGGTCGACGCGCTCGGCCAGCGCCGCAGCTTCGACACCGACGCACTCGCCGCGTCGTTCCCGTTCGCGTCGGCCGAGCTGACCGCCAACAGCGGCGTCCTCTACGGCACCGCTACCAGCGGCACGGGGCTGGTGCTGTGGGACCGGTTCGCCCAGGACAACCACAACTCGGTCATCCTCGCCCGCTCCGGGGCCGGCAAGTCCTACCTGGCCAAGCTCGAAGCTCTGCGCTCGCTGTACGCGGGGATCGAGGTCGCCGTCGTCGACCCCGAAGACGAGTACCGGCGCCTGGCCGAGACCGTCGGCGGCGCCTACGTCCACCTCGGGGCGCCCGGCGTGCGGGTCAACCCTTTTGACCTGCAACCCGGCCCTGACGCCCTCACCCGACGCGCCCTGTTCGTCCACACCCTCATCGCCGTGCTGCTCGGTGGGAAACCCGATCCGGCAGGGACCGCGGCGCTTGACCGGGGGATCGTCGCCGCCTACGAATCGGTCGGAATCACCGCCGACCCGCGCAGCCACGACCGTCCCGCACCCCTCCTCGCCGAACTCGCCCAGGCCCTCGACGCTGACGGCGACCCGGCCGCCCGCACCCTCGCCGCCCGCCTGGCCCCGTTCGTGACCGGCACCCACCGCGGCCTCTTCGACGGGCCGACCACCACCCGCCCCGACGGGCACCTCATCGTCTTCTCGCTGCGCGATCTCCCCTCCGAACTCAAGGCGGCCGGGACGCTGCTCACCTTGGATGCCATCTGGCGGCGGGTGTCCGACCCGACCAACCGCAAACGGAGGCTGGTGACGGTAGACGAGGCGTGGCTGCTCATGTCCGAGCCGTCCGGCGCCGAGTTCCTCTTCCGCATGGCCAAGTCAGCCCGCAAGCACTGGGCCGGACTCACCGTCGTCACCCAAGACGCCGCCGACCTGTTGGGCTCGCCGCTCGGCCACGCCATCGTCGCCAACGCCGCCACCCAGATCCTGCTGCGCCAAGCCCCCCAATCCATCGGCACCCTCGCCGAGGCGTTCGGGCTGTCGGCCGGCGAGCGGGCCTACCTCCTCGGCGCCGCCCGCGGCCAGGGCCTGCTGGCGGCCGGCGTGGACCGGGTGGCGTTCACCGCGCTGGCCAGCCCCGAAGAAGACGACCTCTGCCACACCGGGATCGAGCAAGCCCTCGACGACACCCCCGACCTCTAACAAGGAGCCCCGCACATGGCTACACCGCTCGAATTCCTGGGAGCGTGACGGTGCCCGCCCCCCAACCCGTCCCGGCGCCCACCGGGCCGCTCGGGCACTACCTGACCCACCCCGGCGCCACCACCGACCGGCTGGTTCACCACCTCGCCCAGGTCGCCACCCACCTCGCTGTCACCTTTGGCCCCGTCGCCGCCGGTATCGCCCTGGCCCTCGGGATCGCGGTGACCGTGACCCGCCGGGTCCAGGCCGCCCGGATGGGCGACGGCGCCCGGCTCGTCAAGATCCTCGCCCCACCCGAGGTCGACCCGCAGGGGGCGGCCACCTTGTGGACCAATCTGGTCGCCCTGCTCCGGCCGGCCTGGCGACGGTTCCTCGGCGGACAGCCCCACCTCGGCTTCGAGCTCACTGGCACCGACGGCGGGCTCACCATCGCCCTGTGGGTGCCCGGACAGATCCCGCCGGGCCTGGTCGAGCGGGCGGTCGAGGCCGCCTGGCCCGGGGCGCGTACCGAGACCGTCCCGGCCGCCCCGCCCCTCATCGGCGACGGTATCGCCACCGGCGGCGCTCTCGCCCTGGCCCTGCCTGAGCACTACCCGCTGCGCACCGCGCACAAAGTCGACCCGCTCCGGCCCCTCATCGGCGCGCTGGCCGGGCTCGGCGAGACCGAGTCGGCGTGCGTGCAGATCCTGGCCCGGCCGGTCACCGGCCGCCGCCTCACCCGGCTCCACAAGGCGGCCGCGGCCCGCCGGGCCGGGAGGCCCGCCACTGGCCTGGCCCGCTTCGTCGAGCTGGTCACCCCGGGGCCAAGGGTCCAGACCGCGGCGACCGACCCGTCTCGCGGCGCGGATGTGGCGGACATCTTGGACAAGGCCGCCCAGCCGTGCTGGGCCATCGCCGTGCGCTATGCCGTCGCCACCACCGCCACCGACCGCCAGGCCGTGGGCCGGTTGCGGGGCCGAGCGCATGCCGTTGCCTCCGCGTTCGCGCTGTTCACCGGGCGCAACCGCCTCGATCGCCACCGCCTCCGTCACCCGGCCCAAGTGCTCGCCGCGCGCCGGGTCGGCCGGGGCGACCTGGTCTCGGTGGCCGAACTGGCCGCCCTGGCCCATCTGCCCACCGACCCGGCCGTGCCCGGCCTGGCCCGGGCTGGGGCCAACGCCGTCGCCCCACCCCCCGCCGTCTCCCGACCCGCTGGCGCCGCAGCGACCGGCTCGGCACGACCGATCGACAGGCCCAAGCTGCTCGGCGACGCCCAGGCCGGCGGGCGCCGCCCCGTCGCCCTGGCGGTACCCGATGCCCGCTACCACCTCCACGTCATGGGAGCCACCGGGTCGGGCAAGTCGACGTTGCTCACCAACCTGGTCCTCGGCGACGTCGAAGCTGGCCGGGGCGTGGTGGTCCTCGACCCCAAGGGCGACCTGATTACCGACCTGTGCGACCGGCTCCCCGAGACCGCGGCGTCCCGGACGGTGCTGATCGACCCCGAAGACCCCGACGCTGCCCCGGTCCTGAACGTCCTCTCCGGACCCGACCCCGACCTGGCCGTCGACAACCTGGTCGGGATCTTCCGATCCATCTTCGCTGCGTTCTGGGGCCCGCGCACCGACGACGTGCTGCGCTCCGCCTGTCTCACCCTGCTCCGCTACGCCGCGGCCACCGGGACCTCGACCTGCCTGGCCGACGTCCCCCGCATCCTCGCCGACGAGGAGTTCCGCGCCCCCCGGGTCGCCGCCGTGGCCGACGACACCGTCGGCCTCGGCGGGTTCTGGACTTCCTACGAGGGCATGAGCGAGGCCAACCGGGCTCAGGTCATCGGGCCGGTCATGAACAAGCTGCGGGCGTTCCTGCTGCGCGACTTCGTCCGCCAGGTCGTCGGCCGGCCCGACTCCAGCTTCGACATGGGCCACGTCCTCGACGGCGGCGTCTGCCTGGTCCGGGTGCCCAAGGGCATCCTCGGCGACGAGACCGCCCGGCTGCTCGGCAGCTTCGTGGTGGCAAAAGTGTGGCAGACCGCCACCCACCGGGCCCGGCTCGGCCAGGCCGCCCGGGTCGACGCCAGCCTGGTGGTGGACGAGTGCCACAACTTCTTGAACCTGCCCCGCAGCTTCGACGAGTTGCTGGCCGAGGCCCGCGGCTACCGGCTGTCCATGGTCCTAGCTCATCAGCACCTCGGCCAGCTCCCCAAAGAGCTACGCGAAACGGTCTCGTCGAACGCCCGGACCAAGGTGTGGTTCTCCATGTCCCCCGAGGACGCCCACGTCCTCGGCCGCCACGTCACCCCCGAGGTCTCCGAACACGACCTGGCCCACCTCGGCGCCTACACCGCGGCGGCCCGCCTCGTCGTCGACGGCGAGGAAACCCCCGCCTTCACGCTCCGCACCAGGCCAGCCCCCGCACCGATCCCGGGCCGGGCCCAGGCGGTCCGCGACGCCAACCGGGCCGCCCACCATCGTCGACCCGAGCCCAAGACGGCCCGCCCTGTGCTGGCCGGGCGGGCCCTCCCGGCGATCCCCCAGGCCGCACCACTGCCCAGGAACGAAGTCCCCACCGGCGATGTCCCCACCTGCGATGTCCGTGGTGGGGTCCGTCAAGGCGTCCACGGAGGGCTCCGTCATGGGCTCCGTCCAGGAATGGAGCCCTCGGGTCCCGAAGAACCGGCCGGTCCGGGCGAAGTGGAGGGCTCCGACACGTCGGCCGACTCAAGGGGTAGGTGGTCGTGAGTCCGTCGAATACTTCGGGCCAAGGGCCGGTCCGCTCTGCTGTCGGTAGTGGCTCCGCCATAGGTAGCTCGGTATCGACTCCATCTCCGTCTCGGATAGCCGCAGCGCCGTCAGGCTCCGCTCAAGCAGTCCGTCGTGGCTGGCGTGACGTCGATGCTCGACTCCTGGCCGTGGTCGGTCGGCTCACCGAACGGGACCGGACGCTCTGCCGTCTGCTCGATGACCATCGTGTCCTCACCACGCCACAGGTAGCCGACGTCGGATTCACCGGGGAACGCCGAGCAAGGATGCGCCTCGGCGAGCTCTACGCCCTCGACATCGTCGACCGGTTCCGACCCCAAACCTGGGGAAGCCCGACCCCGTTCCACTGGGTCCTCGGCCCCCTCGGCGCCGCTCTCGTCGCCGCCGAAGCCGGCGTCGACCTGGCCGACCTGTCGTGGCGGCGAACCGTGGCCCACGACCTCGCCGCAAGCCAACGCCTCGCCCACCTCGTCGGCCTCAACGGCTTCTTCACCTGCCTGCTCCGCTCGGCCCGCACCCGGTCCGGCTGCGGGCTCGACCAGTGGTGGTCCGAGCGACGCTGCGCCCGCGAGTGGGGCGAAGTCGTCCGACCCGACGGCTACGGCATCTGGACCGAACCGGCCGGCAGCCTCCCGTTCCTCGTTGAGTACGACACCGGCAGCGAACCCCTCGACCGGCTCGCCGCCAAACTCCCCGGCTACGCCCGCCTCGCCGAAGCAGCAGGCCACCCCAACTGGGTCCTCTTCAGCTTCGGAAGCCCACGGCGCGAACGCGACGCCCGCCGCGTCCTCGACCACCTCGCGGTCCCCGTCGCTACCGCGTCACGCACGCCGGGGACGGCATCGGACGCCGCCATCTGGCTGCCCGTCCCAGCCAACCGCGCCCGGCCTGACCAGGCCCGGCTGGGTCTCGCCCAACTCGCTCACATCCCCCTGGAGGTGACCTGACCATCGAATCCAACCCGGGATCGCTCGTCAACAAGCTCGCCGCCGGAGCCGCCGGCTTCATCATGCTCGTCGTCCTGCTCGCCGCCGGAGCCGGCGCTGGCGTCTCGTCGCTGCTCTCCGGCGGTGACAGCATCGCCAGCGGTCTCGCCCATGACCTCATCTCCGCCGCCAGCCTCCTCGACTACCAACAAGCCGCCAGCACCTGCCCCGGCCTGCCCTGGACGGTCCTCGCCGCCATCGGCACCGTCGAATCCGACAACGGCACCTCGACCCTCCCCGGCGTCCAATCCGGCGCCAACTCGGCCGGCGCCGAAGGCCCCATGCAGTTCGAGCCGGCCACCTTCGCCGCCTACGACGACCCGATTCCGCCCGGCGGGGCCAACCCGCCCTCTCCCTACGACATGACTGACGCCACCTACGCCGCGGCCCGGGACCTGTGCGCCAACGGCGCCGCCAACGGGGCCAACCTCGACGCCGCCGTCTTCGACTACAACCACTCCGACGCCTACGTCACCCAAGTCATGACCCTCGCCCAAAACCTCGGGCAAACCCAAAGCCAGACCGTGGCCGCCGGAACCGCCGGAGGGATCGCCGTCGACTGGGCCCTCGCCCAAGTCGGTACTCCTTATATATGGGGCGGCGAAACGCCCGGCGTCGGCTTCGACTGCTCCGGACTCGTCCAAGCCGCCTACAAGACCGCCGGGATCACCCTCCCCCGAGTGGCCCAGGACCAATACGACGCCGGACCAATCCTGCCACCCGGCACGCCACTCGAACCGGGCGACCTCGTCTTCTTCGGCAGCGATCCTGACAGCATCGACCACGTCGGCCTCGTCGTCTCCCCCGGCGTCATGGTCGACGCCCCCTACACCGGCGCAGACGTCCGAGAAGACACCTTCCCCACCACGGTTGGCGCCGCCTTCGGCGACATGATCTACCTCGGCGCCACCCGGCCCGCCGCCGCGCCGGACGGCAGCCTCACCTGAACACGCAAGCTGCGATGTTCTTTTCGATGCCTACCATTCGAGGCCGCTCGGCTCACTCGACGGTCTGCTTGCCAGGCGGGTGATGCGCGACACCCGAGTCAGTTGATGTCCTGCGGGACGGATAGGGCGATACCGACAACCGCCACTGCGGCGGCCCAGGCGATCAAGATGATGGCGGCGGGGCCTGGCGCGAGTAGGTGGTGTTGGCGGAAGCCCATCAGTGCGTCCGAGGCACGGTCTGGCAGGAACCGCCCCGCTGAGGGGGCGAGGCCGAACAGGAGGTTGTTGACGACGAACCCCCAGGCGAGCAGTGCGATGATCGCTCCGACTTGGTTGTGGATGATCGCGCCGAGGCCGGCGCCGATCGCTCCCCACAGGGCCACTCCCGCGAGCCCGCCGAAAGTGAGCAGCAGGATGTCGCCGCTGCCGAGCACGACGGTGACGCCACGCCCCGCGAGGACCGCATACCCGACCGCCCAGCCGATGGCCTCGCCGAGGATCCCGAACGCGATCCCGGCCAGTGCGCCGGCGACGACCTTGGCGCCGAGCACATGTGAGCGGACGGGGTTGAACAGGAACGTCGGACGGATCGTGCCAAAGCGGTACTCGCTGGTCACGAGCAGCACGCCCGCCAGGGCTGCGAACACGCCGGCGAGACCGGATACGCCCAGCAGCTCACGCTGGTTTTCCTTGCCCATGAGGCCGCTCGGGTGGCTGAGTAGCCCGGTGAGGAGCGTGATGAGCAGGATCAGCGCCATCATTGCGAGCATCAGGGCGATCGTGGTCCGGGTCGAACGAAGCTTCAGTAGCTCTGCCTTGATCTGCGCGGTCATGCTGGTGCCTCCGAGGTCAGTTCGAGGAAGATGTCTTCCAGCACGCCTTGGTCGTTGACCAGTTCGTGGACCGGGACGCCGGCGGCGAAGGCGATCTCGCCGCTCCGCTCGCTCGATGCACCCTGCACGAGCAGCGCGTGGTCGGTGCCCGCGGTCACTTGTAGAGCCTGGTCACGCAGCGCTTTGGTGAGCCGTTCCGGGTCGCTGCTGCGGACGCGGACCGCGCCGCCGGCTCGGGCGGTCAGCTCGGCCAGCGGGGAGGAGAGCACAAGCCGTCCGTGATTGATGATCAGCACCCGGTCGACGGTCTGGGCGACCTCGGCGAGGACGTGGCTGGAGATGAGCACGGTGCGGCCCTCGGCGGCCAGGCTGCGCAGAAAATCACGCAGCCAGCGAACGCCTTCGGGGTCGAGGCCGTTGGCCGGCTCGTCGAGGATCAGAAGTTCGGGGTCGCCAAGCAGGGCGGCAGCGAGCCCGAGTCGCTGGCGCATCCCGAGCGAGTATCCCTTCACCCGTCGCCGGGCGGCATGATCGAGCTCGACCAGGCACAACACCTCGTCGGCGCGTGAGTCAGGGACGTCGACAGCCTGGCCGAGCATCCGCAGGTGATCGCGGCCGGTTCGGCCGGGATGGAAATCGGTCGCCTCGAGCACAGCACCGATCCGTAGCGCCGCATGGGGCAACTGGGCGTAGGGATGATCAAACACCAGTGCTCGTCCGTTCGTCGGTGCGACCAGGCCCAGGAGCATCCGTAGCGTCGTGGTCTTGCCAGCGCCGTTCGGACCGAGAAAGCCGGTGATAGTCCCGGCCTCCAACGCGAAAGACAAATCCGTGACCGCTCCGACCTCACCGAAATGCTTGGTCAGCGACGCGGCCTCGACGACGGCCGTCACCCGCGTGGCACGCCGGTGAAGGGGATCGCGAAGTCTTGGTAGGTGTCTTTCCCCGCTTCGCTCGGGAGATAGGTGATCCGCAGACCCAGGCTGGCCAAGCGGATGTCAATGTTGTGCTGTTGCTGGTCGCTCCACACCTCGAGCGATCGTGAGCCCACGTGCCAGTCGGCGCCGTCGAGCTGCGCGTTGCCGATCGGTACGAACGCCTCGCCGTGAGCGGGCTCGGTCCGAAGCGTCAGCTCCGGGCAGCGGGCGGCGAGAACTTCCGCCTGGTCTGGGGGGACGGGACGGCACCACTCGATCGGACCGTCGCTGTCCTCGCTGACCTCACCCCAGAAGATCTGGAAGAAGGCGCCGGCGCGTCCCTCGATCTGCGGCAGCTGGTAGTGGCGGAGCAGGGCGATGAACTCCTTGCCGAACGCCCATGCCTCCTTCTCACCGGTGACGTTGCGCTTCGCACAGAGCAGGCTGCGCTCGGGGATCTCCCTGGTCTTGACCTCGTACACGACGGACCTCTTTCCGCTCAGCTCGTCGGTGAGGTAGGTCGCGAGCGCACGGAGGGACGAGTGCTTGCTCTCCGCCCCCGCCCAGAACTGCCGGACGTGCTCCGCCGCCTTGGCCGGATCAAGTGGCAGGATCGCCTTGATCGCGGCCAGCGGGAAGTGCAGCTGGCGGAGCGTCGCGATCAGGCGTGCCTGCTTGAGCTGTTCGGGCTCGTAGAAGCGGTAGCCCGAGTCCTCGTCCACCCGGGCCGGCGGAAGCAGACCAAGCTCGTCGTAGATCCGCAACGCCCTGGCCGACAGCCGCGAACGGCTAGCGAACTCTCCGATGCCCATCTCATCCACGTGCTCGCTCCTCATCGACATGACACTTGCCGACACAAGCTTGCGGCTTCACCCAACGTCAAGGTCAAGCTCCGGCCTCGACACCCCGGGTTGCGCCAAAGGGGACCAAGCACGACTGCCGGCGCTCTCCCCGTCCCCGACGAGGCTGCAACCTGCTCGCGTCGTGGCCTTGCTTTGTGGTGCCGACAGAGGTCTCATCGATTGCGTGGACGCAGGAAGGAGGCGCTGTGTGGCGAGTGGCGATCTACGGCCGGGAGGCCCGGGGCCGTGCCGGACGGGCCAGGTTGGGTCGGCAGGTGGCTGCCTGGCGGCCCAGGTGGCCCGCCAGCCGGGCTGGCAGCACGTGGCGACCTACGGGGCCCAGAACTTGAGGGTCGCGCGACCTGGCCTGTCTCGGCTGCTTGCAGAGGCGCCTGGCCGGATCGACCTTCTTGTCGTCGACGGCCACGGGCGCTTGTCGCCGAACCGGCGGGAGCTGGAGGCGCTGCTGGCTCAGTTGAGGGGCGCCGGGGTGCGCGTGGTGGTGCTGCGTCCCTCGGCCGGGCGGAGGTTCGCCCGGTTCGTGGCGAACCTGGCGCTGGACGACATGATCGGCGAAGCCGCCCGCTGAAGGCCGCTCTCGAAGCGCGGCTATCTGGTGGCGAGCACGACCACGATGGCGCCGAGGGTCAAGAACGGCGCCATGGGCAGACTGGCTTGGCGTCGACCGACGAGGCCGGCTGCGAGCACGGCGACGGCGGCAGCGAGGAACGCGATCAGGGTGCCAGTGATGACCGGCGACCAGCTCAGCCATCCGAGGTAGGCGCCGAGGACGCCAGCCCACTTGACGTCGCCGAGGCCCATCCCGGCTGGGAATGCCAGACCGAGGGCGAAATAGAACGCGGCGAGTCCTGCCGTCGCGATGCCGGCCCGGGCGAGCGGCCACCACAACCCCGACGAGACCGAAGCGACGGCGAGGAGGGCAGCGGTGATCGGGTAGGCGGGAACCACGATCTGGTTTGGTATACGTCGGGTAGCGAGATCGGTGGCGCTGACCACGACGCCGATGATGACGAGACAGCTATAGGCGGCCAGCGGCGGCGACCACCCGAAACGCCACACCATCGAAACTTCCAGGGCCAAGCCGACCGCGATGGTGATGGCAATGCGTGCCGGGGCGCTGATCCCGGTAAGCGCACCGGGGAGGGTCACGACGACAGCCGAACCGATCGGGCCGCCTGAGACGGTTCGGCGTTGGTGAGGCTGCGGTAGAGGCGAGCGGTGGTGTCGTCCATGTCGACGTCGAGGTCGGCGAGGCGGCGGCGGAGAAGCTGGAAGGTGGTCGTCACCGCATCGGGCCGGTCGTGGGCGGCGTGGAGGGCCATGAGGCGGCGGTATGGCTCCTCGGCATAGCGGTCGAGGTCGATGACTTTTTCGAGGACGGCGACGGCCAGTTCGGGACGGCCGGCGCGTTCGTCGAGTTCGGCCAGGCGGAGGTGGGCGTCGAGGGCGCGGCGGTGGAGGTCTTGACGGACGGGTTCGACCCAGGAGTAGCCGATCCCGGAGAGGAGATCGCCCCGGTAGGTTTCGACCGCCCGGCGGAGCGCGGCGCGGGCCGTGTCGTCGTTGTCTGCTCGGGCGGCCTCTGCGAGAGCGGATTGGAACCCCCACAGATCGCAGGTGATCTCCGCCGGGTTGGGCCGGTAATGCTCCCCGGTCTTCTCCAGCACTTCGAGGCCGTCGTCCCCGGTGCTACGCAGCCGGGTGCGCAGGTCGCCGAAGGGCCGCCAGAACTGCCGGCGCACCTGGTCCGGTTCGGTGTCAGGCCACAGAGCATCGACGGCCTCGTCGGTGGTGGCGCCCTCGGGGCGCAGCAGGTACCAGGCGAAGAGGGCCTGTGCTCGTCCTCGCAACCCGGAGGTGATGGTCTGGCCGTGCACGGTGATGCGGAGCGGACCGAGCATCTCGACGACGATCGGCCGGTCCTCGCCACCGGTGAACTCGGGTGCGTCGGGCCAGGCGGTGTCCTCGGATGCAGAGATCGGCCACTCTGGGTCTCCGCGGAGCGGGGTGACCGATCCGAAGGTGTCGTCGGGGTCGAAGTCATCGTCGGCTTCGTGGTTGGCGTCGTTCACCGCGCCGATCAGCTCCGTGGCCCGTCGGTGCGCAGCCGATAGAGGCTGACGCCATCGAGGTCTCTCGCGGCGCCGTCGCCGTCGATAACGGTCACGGTACCGCTGGCATCGAAGGTGACCCGACTGATGGCGAGCGGCGACGGGCCGAGGAACACGATGGCGATGCCCAGCCGGGCCGCGTTGGCGAGCAAGGCCGCCCAGCGACCATGCGACTCGACCGGGACTTGGTCGAGGAGCACGAGAAGGAGCGGGAGTGGGTTCTCGGGGTTGTCGTGGCGGAAGGTCGCGGCGTCGGGCGCGTCGACGCCGGCGATCCGCCGGCTGCGTGCGATCCGTTCCGCCTCGACCACTCGGGCCACCTGGTCGTTGTCCTCGACGCGTCGCACTGCACGGTCGGCGGTCAGGCCCGGGAGCAGTCGGTCCGCTGTCTCCGCGGTGAGCAGGATCTCCGTCGCGCCGGGAACGGCCCGCACCAGGAGGCCCGCGACGAGCGCGCGGGTTACGTCGTCGACGATCGGTCCGATGAGCGCGAGGCCGGAGAGGTGTGTGACCTCGACGGTGACCGCGGCACCGTTGCGGGAGCCGATCTCTAGCCAGCCCGGGTCCAGGCGGCGCTCGTCGTCGTCCACCGGGAACACCGGCGCAACCTTCGGTGTGTCGGGAGTCTCGCTCTCTTCGTCGGGTCTCGCTGCTTGTCTGAGGTGGACCAGGGTGGGCCGTGGCGGTACGGAGCGGAGGTCGCGGCCAGGCTTGGGCGGCCGGTACCGGTAGGCGTGACGGCGGCGCAGCCGGCCCAGGGCCACCGTGGCGAGCACCCCGGCGGCGAAGGAGCCGGCCACCACCGAACCCGAAGGGAGGCGGACCGGCTCGCTGCCCTGCGACGCGTGGTGGTGCGACCCGTTCGTCGCCGCCGGTGCGGTTGAGGCCGGCACGGTTTCGGATGGCACGGTGGAGGTAGGGGCAGGGACGGTCGTGGTCGTCGGACCTGTGGTGGTCGGGGCAGCGGGAGGTGCGCTGGAGGCTGGTGGGCTGGTCGGTACCGGCACGGTCGAGGTCGGTGTCGGCGCTGGCGTTGGAGGGGCCGGGGCAACCGGGCCGGGTGGGGCGGGCAGGAGGAGGGTCCAGCCGGGGTCGATCCAGTGGGGATCGGTGAGCGTGGCGCCGTCGGGTTGGGGGCCTCCCTCGTTGAGTTGGTAGATCTCCGACCAGCGCAGCGGGTCGCCGAGCTCTCGCTGGGCGATGCCCCACAGGGTGTCGCCGCGCTGAACCACGTACGTCGTCGGCTCGGCGGTCGACGTCGCCGGTGTCGAAGGTGCCGACCCAATGACTGTCGCGGCGGGCGCAGGTGTGATCGATGGCGACGGGGCGGGCGTCACGTTGGCAGTCAGGGTGGCGTCCCGGATGACGAGCGCGGCGACCGGGCGCCGAGCGGTTAGGACAGGCCCTGCGGTCGAGGCGGGTGGGCCGGGGTGAGCGGGCCGGGGGGCGAGGGCGAGGCAGGCCACGATGACGGCGGCCACGAGCCGGCCGGTGACCGGCTGGAAGAGGCCGGCGATCGGCAGTCGGGGGGCGTGGCGACCGGCTAGGGCGGCGGGGATCTCGACGAGTAGGGAGGCGACGATGGTTGCCCAGGTGAGCCACACCACTACGGCTAAGGCGTCGACCAGGGTCTGGGCGGGGATGCCTTGACGGTTGAGCGCCCGGCCCACTTGGGCGACGGAGGGCACGTAGTGCGGGAGGGGCCAGCCGATGAAATGCCACAGCGCCCAGGGCACCCCGGCCACCAGGCCGGCGAGCAGGACCAGAGCCACGACACCTTTGACGAGCTGCGCGGCCTTGGTCATGGGTTCGCTTGTTCCGCCGTGGCCGTGCCGCTGCCCGACACGGTGAGGTGGTGAATGCCGGCCAGGGAGAGCAGTTGGGTGGGCTGGGTGACGGTAATGGTCACGGTGACCTGATCGCCGTTGACGGTGACCGTGCCGGTTTGGCCGGCTTGGGCCAGGTACTGCTCGGCGTCGGCGCTGGCCTCGGAGGGGTTGAGGGTGATCTGCCCGGTGGAGCGGTAGAGGGGGATGTTGATGGCTTGGGCGCCGGCGCGGGCCGCGGCCTGGGCGTCGTCGATGGCCCGCACCTTGGCCGACAGGGCGAGCCCACCGTCGAGCACGAGGCCGGCCATGACGAGCAGGGCGACCGTGAAGATCACCACGCACGCGGTCACCATCCCGGCCTCGGGTTCGCCGAGCCGGCCGCGTAGCCGGGCGACGGTGGCGGTCATGTCGCCGCCCGATAGAAGTCGATGACCGACGTCGCCGTTGAGGAAATGGCCTGCGACGCGGGGAGCCGTAGCCCGACCAGGTCGGCCAGGTCGACGTGGCAGGTGACGGTCACCTGGACTTGGCCGCCGGGAGCGAAGTCGGCCGTGTCGGTGCTCACGGTGAGGTTGCCGCAGGTAACGCCGTCGGATCCGAGGGCGGTTGTGGCCGCCTGCTGGGCCATGGCGCTCGCCGAGGCGGGGTCGCGGGCGATCGACGCTGCCCGGGCCGCTTGGGCGGCGGCCCCGTCGACCTCCATGCGGGCCGAGACGGTACGGCCGAGCGCGACGACGAACAGCAACATCAAGAGCAGCAGCGGGGTCAGGAGAACCAGTTCAGTGGCGACGCTGCCCGCTTCCCGGTCGCCCAGCCGGCGCGCCAGCCGATAGCGGCTCATGGTCCCTGCCCCGGGTAGGTGTAATTCTCGGTCGCACCCGACGCGGTGGCCTTCACGGGCAGGTTGAAGATTCCGATGATGCTCTCGGCGTGACCAGTCACCGTCACGGTGGCCAACTCGTTGGTGCGGGTGGCCGTGATCTTGGAGCCAGCGAGCACGGTCGGGCCGAGCTGGTCGAGGACGCTCTGCGCCTGGTTCTGACCGTTCGCTGCGGTCTCGCCTTGGAGGCGACTGACGGAGACGCCTTGTTGAGCGACGGCGGTCGCGATGTGCTCGGCGTGTTCCCACAGGGCGAACTGGATCACTCCCATGATCAACAAGAGGAGTAATGGCGTGGCGATGACGAGTTCGGCGGAGACGGCGCCGCTCTCGTCGCGCGTCACGGCGCGCCACAGCCACCGCCGTCGCCGTCGCCGTGGTGGCGGTGGGGTGTGATCGGAGGGTCGCCGGGCGCCCATGGCGGAGGGTCAGCCCCCGCTGCCGCTGTTGGTGGTGATGTTGTTGGCGGCAGTAACGACCTTGTAGACGATGATCCCTACTGCGGTTAGGGCCAGTCCGGCCAGGAGGGCGGTGACGATCACCGCCTCGGTGGAGTAGGCGGCTTCGGGGTCGGCTCGCAGCGCCTGCCATCGACCGTGGAGGACGGTGAAGAGGTGGCGGATGATGATCAGTTCGGGGAACACTGCGGTTGTCCTTTCATTGGTGGGATTTCCTTGCTGTCGGCCTTTCTGTCGGTCGAGTGGTTGGTAGGTCGGATCGCTTGACGCCGAGCACCTCTCACAACCCGGTCAGCACTTTTTGGACGGCCGGGTAGCCCAGAAAGAGAAGGAATCCGGCGAAGAGCAGCACCACCGGGAGGCTCATGCGCTCGGAGGCGGCCTGGTCGGCGGTCTCGGCTTCGGCCAGTTGGTGGGTGCGTACCGAGGCGGCTTTGGCGGCGAGGCTGGCGCGGACCTTGGCGCCTTCGGTGCCGGCCAACGCCACCGACGCGGCGAGCTCGGTCAGCTCGATAACTCCGAGTTGCTGGCCGAGCCGGCCGAGAGCGGCCCAGGGCGTTTGGCGGGCCAGGCGTGCCTGGTCGAGCGCCCGGCGCAGGTAACCGAACGCCCATCCCGAGCCGACCGACGCCGCGTCGGCTAGGGCGGTCTCGACACCGCCGCCGCCGGCGAGGGCGACCACGACGAGATCCAAGAAGGAGGAGAGGGCGTGGCGGAAGTCCCGTCGTCGTCGGGTGGCCTCCGAGTGCACGCCCAGGTCGGGCGCGAAGAACCCGGCGACCATGAAGATCAGCGACGCCCATAGCGGCACCAGCACGGGCAGGCGGGCGCCGCCCAGGGTGAGGAGGACGGCGATGGCCGGGGCGAACAGCAGCCCGATCAAGGCCAGGGTGACCTTCTCGGCCAGGTGGCGTTCGGGCGTGCGACCCAAGACGGCGAGGTCTTGGCGGACCTTGCCTGGCAGCAGCCAGTCTGCTTTCGTCCGGCCGAGCACCTCGGCCACAGGACGCCCCAGACGCGCCGCGATTCCACCTTCTGGTGCCGGGGTGAGCACGGGGGCGGGTTCGGGAAGGCGGCGCAACTGGGCCAGGGCGTGGGCCAGGTTGGGCCGCGGCGGGAACAGGCCCCGGACGATCAGCCACAGGCCGGCACCGACCCCCGCTCCACAGACCAAGGCGGCGGCGATCACGACCGGATTCCTGACGCGATCTCGGGCATCGTGAACCCGGGGCTCTCGGTGAGGAACCGATCGACCACGTCGGGGCGGGTCATGCGGGCAAGCCAGGTGAACGCCACCGCGAACACTGCGCCGACCAAGATCAGGACCAGCTGGCCGGTGGCAGTGTCATAAGGGGACAGGTAGCCGCGGTTGAACAACGCCAGCGCGAGCACCACGGCGCTGGTGGCGCCGACGATGACCTTGACCGAGGTCCGGGTCCGAGCTCGGCCGGCCTCGACCCGAAGGCGCATGGTGGCCTGGTCCCGAGCCGCGGCGGCGAGGGAGCCGAGCAGCTCCCCAAGTCGCTGGGCCTGATGGTCAGCCGCGAGCACCAAAGCGGCGGCGACCAGGTCGCAGGTCGGGTCAGACACGTCGTCGGCGAAGGCCCGCAGCGCCGGGCCGAGCCGTTCGCCCTCTAAGCGGATCGCCAGGGTGGCCGCCTCGCCTCGGATTGGCAACGGGGCCAGGGGGGCGGTGGCGATGATGGCCTGTTCCAGGCCGGCCGAGCCGGCCATGGTGTCGCGCAGCATTTCCGCCCAGCCGGCGATCGCTTCGATGCGCCCCACGGCCGCCTGGTGGCGGCGTGCGCCGCCCAACAGGCCCGGCGCGCCCCACCCGGCCAGGGCGGCCAACACGGCGCCTACCGGCCACCCGGTGGCCGCCCCGACTATCACCGCGGCCCCCACGGCCAGGCCGATACGTAGGTTGGCCCGCTCGACCTTGGGCCGGTTCAGATGGCGGGTGGGGCGAGGCAGGTCGACCCCACGCCATCCGGCGATGACCAGCACCAGACCGAGACCGATCCCGGCGCCGCACAGGGCGGCCAGGGCGCTCATGTCTCCCACCAGCCCTGGGGGCGATCCAACAGGCCGGGGTCGAAGCCGACCTCGGCCAGCTGGTCCAAGGTGTCGTTGCGTATCGGGGCGCCGGGTATCGCCCGGCCGTCCGGTCCGGGACGGAAGATCACGTTGCTGGTCACCATCGGGCCTTCGGCGTCGATGACCTCACGCACGGAGGTGACGTAACGGCGGTCGCCGTTTTGGGTCAGGTGGATGACGAAGTGCACGGCGTTGGCCACCAGCAGGTTGGTGGCCTCCAACGGGAGCCGCTCGGGGGCCTGCACGGCATAGGTGGCCAGCTTGGAGAACGCGCCACGAGAGCTGGAGGCGTGCAGGGTGGCCATCGAACCGTCCGTGCCCTGCGACATGGCATTCAACAGGGCCAGGACCTCTTCACCGCGGGCCTCGCCGACGATCACGCGGTCGGGACTCATGCGCAGCGCCCAGCGGACCAGTTCGGCCAAGCTCACGCCGCCTTCGCCTTCGAGGTTCGGTTCTCTGGCTTCCAACGCCACGACGTCGGGGTGTAGGTCGGGGAAGCGGTCGAGGCCGAGCTCGAGAGAGTCCTCGATGGTGACCAGCCGCTCGGACGGTGAGATGTCGGCGGCCATGGCCCGCAACAGGGTGGTTTTGCCGGCCCCGGTGCCGCCGCAGATGATGCAGCTCTTGCGGGCCAACATTGCGGCCCGGACGAATTCGCGCAGAGCCAAATCGAGGGTGCCGAGTTTCATCAGGTCGTCGGCGGTGACTCGCAGGTAGCGGTGGCGGCGGATGGATAGACACGGCCGGGCCGACACGGCCATCAGCGCGAACAGCCGGGAGCCGTCCGGCAGCTGCAGCGACAGGCGCGGTGAGCCGCGGTCGAAGCGGCGCTCGCCGATCCCGCTGCGCGCCGCCGCGGTGCGCAGCAGCTCCTCCAACTCCTCGTCGGAGGCGGCGATCGGCTCCACCTGTTCGCGGCGGCCGTCGGCGTAGCGGACCCATACCTGGTCGGCTCCGTTGGCGTTGATGTTCTCGATCGACGGGTCGTCCAAGAGCCGCTGCAGTCGGTTCAGACGGAACAGGGCGTCGAAGGTGGCGTGGGCCAGCTCGTCTTCCTGCGGTTCCGACAGCATGTCCTGGCGGTCTCGTAGCGCCTGGTTGGCCCGACGCCCCAACGCCTCGGTGATCAGCTGGCGGCCCAACGCCTGCTCGTCCGCCCCCGACAGCGACGGACGACCTGCCGCGGCCAGTTCTCGTTCGCGCTCGGACAAGGCGGCCAGCACCTCAGCTCGCAGCCCGGCCACCAGCCCGTTGTCGACGCTCACCGGGCCGCCTCCTCGGGGACGCTCCCGTTCGAATGCGGACGGGTGTCGGTCCGCCAGGCCCGAAACACTCGGCTCCCGATGGCCAGACCACGGCCAGACCGGCTCGCCTCGGCTGGCGGTGCGACGTCGACCCGTGCCGACGACGCTCGCCCTCTCTCTGCGGTGAGCTCGTCAGCCAGCGTGCGCGCCGATCGCACCAGCGGGGCCATTCGCAGCTGTCGGACCGACGCCGGCATCGAGACGAGCGCCTCCGCGCCGTCCGGGTCCCACGGCAGTCGATACAGGACCTCCAATCCGAGGGTGTCGGCGATCTCGGCCTCGGCGTAAGGGCCGTCGCCGACCGTCACCAGCTCGATCTCGGCATGCGGTTGGTGGCCTTCAAGCCACGAGGCCAGTGCCTGCAGATCGGCCAGACGGGGGCGGCTGACCAGGATCCTGCGGTGCGCTCGCTCCCACAGGCCGAGCCCTGATGATCGGGGGCCGAGGCGGCCGCAGTCGATCAGGACATCGCTGTCCAGCTCGCTCAGGCGAGCGAACAGCGGGCCGAGCATGCCCACCGCGCTACGCGCCTGCTCGCCCAGTGCCGGTGCGGCCAGGACGGAGGTCCCGCCGGGCAGCTGGTGGCAGTGCTCCCAGATAAGGGCCGGTTCGCCGCCTCGGCGGGTCGCGGCGGCCAGTGAGACCAGGCTCGGCTCGGCCGGCCACCCCGACGCCGCGGCCAGCGTGCCGCCGGCCGGGTCCGCTTCCACCACCAACACCCTTCTCTCGGCTGGCCACGTGGCCGCCAACCCGAGGGCCAAGGTGGTCACTCCGCACGAGCGGACCGACCCGAGAGCAGTCACCGTGCCCACCTCAGCTGCCCGCCCCGACCTCGACCAGGCTGGCCTGGCCGGCCGCGGCCAGCGATGCCACCGCGTCCGCGTCCGACCTCGCCACCTGCAGCGAGAACACCGCCGGGGTATCCGAGTCCGACGACGCGGCCTCGATCGACAGCACCGTCGCCCGGACCGGGCTGCCGCTCGTCACGCTCGATGTGCCCGTTCCACCCGAGCTAGTCGAGGCGACCGGGACGATCTGCACCCGATCTCCTGGCGCGAGGTCGGGCGGGTAGGCGCCCGCCTTCAGGCCGACCGCCACCAGGTCGAATCCCGAGCTGACCGGTGGCGGTGATCCCACCTCTGACGCCGTCAGCAACGAACCGGCCATGAGCGGCACCGCGGCGCGGCGGCCGACCACCGTCGCCTCCTGGCCCGACAGCACGACGTCCAGTCCGCTCCCGGTCGATACTCGCGCCACCCGCAGATCGGCGCCGGTGACGACCTGGCCGGCGGCGACTGGCTGGGCGACCACCAGGACCTCTTCTCGGCTCCCTAAGTGCAACGAGGCATCGGTGAAGGCCAGCGCGCAGCCGAGCACTAGCAGCACCCCGACTGTCACGAGTGGGAGCTGGCGATGCCGTCCGACACCACGCGTCCTCCCCGGCCGGGGCTGCTCACCTGCCCGCTGCCCGTTCGTGCGGGCCGTCGTCGCCGTCGTCGCCATAATGCGGTCGCCTTCCTCAGTTGCCACCCGACGTGGTGTTGATCGCCTGGGATTCGGTGACGGTGACCGGCGCCTGCGCCGCCGGGCCTGCCTGCACGCCGAGGTTCCCGCCGCCCGCCGCTCCGGTCGCAGTCCAGGTCACCGACCAATAGACGGTGGCGGTCACCGTGAAGCTGCCGGGGGCAGGCCATGTGTACGAGCAATCCGTCGTGGCATTCGGGTCCGAGGCGCTATACGGCGTACCGGGACCGTCACAGGTGACCGCGTTCCCGTCGCCCATGTCCCACACCACCTTCGAGGGGGTCGCGGTGGCCGTGGCCGTCACAGGGCCTGCCGCCGCGGTCGCGGTCTTGTCCTGCCACGCTCCCGGGTCGAGCCACAACCACGTCGCCACCCCCACCAGCTGGGGGCTGCCCGGCGGCGGGGCCATCTCGATCGAAGGTGATCCCAGCCCGAGCTGTGCCACCGCCTGCTCGACGACCACCACCGGGTTCACAGTCACCGTGGCCGCGGCTGGCTGGGCGTTGGTCACCCACACCGGCGGCATCGGGTCCACAGCGCCCGGGCCGGAACACTCCGGGAACACCCACTCGCCCGGTTGTGCGCCCCCCACGCCAATGGTGGCGGTGGCCGACGGTTGCGCCGTATAGGTACAGCCGTAGGGCTGGTCCGGGTTGGTCGTGCCAGCGGTGCTTGGCGGCGGGTCGCTCTTGCCCGCTGTTGCCCACGACGAGTTGGCCGGGGGCGTCCAATAGGTGTGCCCGGCCTGGACCGTGAGCTGTCCCCCCGACGCCTGGGCGTTGGCGTAGTTGTTCTGCCTGTCTCCATCGGCCGCCGACGCCCGGCCTGTCCCTGCGGCAACTGACGCCAGGGCGACCAGCACGACGGCGGGGATCACGTGCCGGGCGCGCATTTCCCGTCCGTTACCGTCTGTTTGGCTACCTTCCACGCCCCGCCCGACAGGACGAGTGTTGCCGTCACGCCGTCGTTCTCTGGTGCAGTCACCGGCGGGACAGGTTTTCCCGTCGCCTTATAAACGAGTTCGGTCGCGCTGTAGGCGCAGTCCACCACCGTCGCTGCCGTTCCTGACACTGCGGTGACCTTGGGGTGCAACGTCGTCGGTCCTTGCCCGACGATCCCCTGCTGCTGATCGGCCAGGAGGTTCGCCTTCACGCCTTCGAGCTGCGAGTCAGTCATCGTCGCCGCCAACGCGGGGTCGGACGGATTGGCGTCCGCCAGGGCGCCTTCGAACGCCGACCAGGACGCCCGGTAGGCGGTCAGGACCGCCGACGCTTGGGGGGGCGTGGTGGTCGATGTTGCAGCCGTGTCCGAGGTCGTCGCAGCAGAAGACGTCGTGATTGTTACCGAGGTGGAGGTGCCTTTGGTACCGGAGTCAGCTGCGCTGTGAGAGCCCGAGCAGCCCGCCAGAAGACACAGGCCAGCCAGGACGGCGACCACCGCCAGACCACCAGCACGCCGTCCATGTCGCATAGGCGCGAACCTCCATAAGCGGGCAGGCCATGAGGACGTTAGAGACGAGACTCAGGCCGGTATCTCCATCAATTTCCATCAATACACCAGGTAAAACGGCACTTCAAAGAGCCTGGAGGAACCGGAAGGTGCCCCCTCTCAGCTTTTGGAACGGGGAATCGCCACTGCGTCGCGCGAGCGTCATTGCTGCTTGCGTCGGCGGAAGAAGTCGATCAGCTTGCGGATGATGAAGATCACGAGTTCACCTCCCCGGTTGAATAAACGTCGATGGTTGTGAAGCTGTGATGGGCCGTATCGGCCCGAGTCGCCGGAGCATCACGGAGAGTCGGCTTTCTTTTAAGTGCCTGGGGGCACCGAAAGTGAAGCGTTGCGGGGTCGTCCGTCGTCGTAGATCGCTCGTGCGTTCCAACTTCCGCGGGCGGTCTCGACGTCAGCCCAGTTCTGTGTAGCCCATCGAGACATCGCGCCGAGCGGTTCTTCGAGTGCGCAGCCGAGATCCGTGAGCTGGTACAGAGTCGCGGTCTCGACTCGGTTCCCGTCGACGTGTCGGACGACCAGCCCGTCGCGTTCTGCACGGCGAAGCGTGTCGGTGAGGACTTTGTGGGAGATGCCATCGAGAGCACTGTGGAGGTCTTGATATCGGCGCCCGCCTTTGGCGAGCTCACCGAGCACGGCCAGCGTCCATCGTCCAGCAAGCAACCGCACGACTGGCCCCGAGCCGGACCAGTTATCAGGCATCGCTTGCGATGGCCGACTCGAACTGCATTGGGGGCGTGGTCGGGGCGGCCCCGGCGTCGCTCGCGTTGCCCGTGGCGCGAGAGCTGGTGGAACCGACCTGACGCGATGACCGGGCGGATCGGCGCTGGGTGGGCCGGTGGGGTTCCCAGCGGAAGGTGACGATCGAGACGGCGATCCCGGCGATGGCCCAGGCGGCGAGGACAAGTACGTCACGACCAGGAAGCCAGGTGTGCCCGGCGCTGTAGCCAAGGGCGGTGCCAGCCGCGTGGACGAGGGGTTCGGCCGGCAGATAGCTGACGAGGGTGGACAGCCAGTGCGGTTCGCTGATCGACCCGAGGGCGCCCGACGCAATGACGACCGGGAAGTAGATCAGCATCATGGTCGGAGCAGCGGCCTCGACGGTGGGGACGGCGGCGGTGACGGCAGTTGCGGTGGCGGCCCAGGCGAAGGAGCCGAGCACGAACACGGCTAGGGCCCCGAGCGCGCCGTCGAGGCTGAGGTGGGTGTGGTATAGCAACACGCCGACAGCCACGGTGGCGGCGGCGGCGAGGGTGGCCACGACGACGGTGGCCAGGACACGGCCGAGGAAGTAGCACCACCGCGGGAGTGGGGTGGCCCGCCACCGCTTCAACACGCCGGCCTCGCGGGCGGCGACGAGCCGGACACCGTAGGTGTTCCATGCGGTAAGGGACAGGCCGAACACGGCGTATTGGGCGACGTCGGCGGCGGTGATGTGGGTGCCCCGGCTGTGCGAGGCGATGAGCAGGATGACCGGGAAGATGACGCCTAGGGTGACGGCACGGCCGCTGGCAAGCAGGCGCGCCTGGTAGCCGACCTGGGCGGCCAGCAGCCGGGCGACGCTTGGCATGCGGGGCTGGGCAGTGAGGCCGGTATCGGTCATCGCCGAGTTCCTTCCAAGGTCAATGGGTCGCCAATGGCGGCCAGGTACGCGTCTTCGAGGCTGGGCGGCCCGACCTCGAGGCGCGACAGGTCGAGGTGGTGGCGGTCGACCCAGGCGAGCAGGTCGCGTAGCGGGCCGCTGAGGTCATCGGCCCGGACGACCAGCGTGCGCGTCACGGGGTCGATGTGGGGGGCGAGGTTGGCTGGCAGGTCGCCGGTCGGGGTGCCGTCGGGGAGGTGGTAGCGGATGGTCGCCGGGCCGCCCTGGGTGCGCAGGCGGTCGGGGGTGGTGTCGGCGGTGACTTTGCCACCGACGAGGAGGATCAGCCGGTTGGCCAGGTGCTCGGCCTCATCGATGTAGTGGGTGGTGAGCACGACCGTGGTTCCGGTGGTAGTGAGGTTCTCGACTGCCGTCCACGCCCGGCGGCGGGCTTCGGGGTCGAGGCCGGTCGTGGGCTCGTCGAGGAACAGGACTTCGGGCCGGCCGATGATGCCGATGGCCACGTCGACTCGGCGGCGCTGACCCCCGGAGAGAGCACCAACATTGGTCTCGGCATCGTCGGAGAGATCCACCAGTTCGAGCACCTCGGGCACCGCTCGTGGGTTCGGGTAGAGCCCGGCAAACATCGTGAGGGTGTCGCGGACGGTGATCTCAGCATCGAGGCTGGTGGACTGAAGCACCAGCCCGATCCGGGCCCGCCACCGGCGGTCACCGCGGTGCGGGTCGACGCCGAGGACCCGGGCGGTCCCGCTGGTGGGGGCGAGGAAGCCTTCGAGCATCTCCAAGGTGGTGGTCTTGCCCGCCCCATTAGGGCCGAGCACGGCAACCAGCTGACCTTGGGGGATCTCGAAGCTGACGCCGTCGACGGCCGCGAAGTTCCCGAAGCGCTTGGTCAGCTCTTCGACGGCGATGGCGGTCACTCGTTCGGTCCGTCGCCGGCCATGCGGGTCTCGCGGCCGATGTGCTGCTTCTTCAGGGTCTGCGCGCCGCCCCAGACGATGAGGACGGCGCCGAGAGCGATGAGGATGGCGGCGCCGTGGATGGCGATCCCGGCGGCGAGAATGACGGCGCCGACAATGGCGCGGATTGCGGGGTTCTTGCGACCTCCGAGGAGAAAGATCATGGGACTGTTCCTTTCTGGTTGTGGGTGACGGTTCAGACGAGGGTGGTGGCGGCGACGGCCATGCCGCCGAGGGCCGTGCGCAGGGCGTGGCGGACCTGGTCGACCAGCGGGGCGGGTGGCTTGCCTTGGCGAAACCAGTGCAAGACGGCGGCCCGCTCGGCAGCCGTGACCACGCCAGCTACCAGCAGCGGTTCGAGGTTTCCTTCGGCGGCGCCGGTGCGACGGGCGATCACCTCGGCCAGCGCCCGCTCGCCGTCGGCCTGGGCCTTGAGGTACTCGCCGTGCAGGGCCGGCTCGGCGGCCACCAGGGCGCGGAACCCATCCAACCAGCCCTCGGGCAGCCCTTCTTGGCCGGCCGGCCCATACAGACCGGCCACCACGTCGATCAGGGCTTCGCCCAGAGGCTCCCCCGCCGGACGTTCGTCAAGGTCGGTGGCGAGGCGGACGCTGCGCAGCGTGGTCGGCCACACGATCGCCGCCTCCTTGCTGGCGAAGTAATTGTTGAACGTGCGGGTCGACACCCCGACCGCCTCGGCGATCTGGGGTACCCGCAAATTCGCCAGGCCTTCGACCTGGGCCAGCTCGAAGGCGGCGAAGGCCAGTTCGAGACGAGTCTGTTCCTTCTGCCAGTCCCTCCGCCGCATAGGCGCCGGCCTCGGCGTAATGGCTGCGTTAGTCATAACTTCACTATACGCCGTAGTTACGTAGTACGCAAGAGCTGCTACTAGAGAATCTTCTACCTCTTCCGCAGCACCGGGCTGACTGTGAGGTTTGTCCCCGTATGGCCGCAGGGGGCTCGGGAACTCTGGGCTTGGGTCATGCCGAGGTGGGGGGCGGGATCGGTCGGGACATGGCGACCCGAGGCCAGGCGTCCAGGCCCCGGGTCTTCTCGTGATCACGCATGGCGCGGAGGACGGGACCGATCTGGTTGTCGGCGAGGTCGGAGACGCCGAGCCGCCGGTAGTACGGGGCGTTCCAGGGGACCTCCGCGTACGTGGTCAGGATCAGGGGCGGCGACCTCGCTTGCGTCCCCACTGCTCGGCCAGGTCGATGAGCGCCCGGCCCAGCCTCTGGTGGGCATGGTTGGGATGGACCAAGACCTGCTCGACGTGGGCGGTGCCGTCGACCTCGTCGATCAGGAGGTTGGCAACGGGCTGATCCTCGTGGTCGACGGCCACCCAGGTCCGGCCGCCCTGCTGGTAGCGGGCCAACTCGGCCAGATCCGGGGGCTCGTCGTCGACCGCCGCCGCCATGCCCGCCGCCCGGAACGTCTCTCCGGCAGCCCGCTCGATGTCGCGCAGGATGGGGAGGTCGGTCGGGCGGCCGAGGCGGACCATCGGGTGCCCATCGGCAGAGGTGGAAGTCATCGGTGCTTTGCCGCCGGAACGGGAGCGTTGACCCGCAGGGCGATAGGGATCGCCCCAGCAAGGAGCACGATCACGCCCCAGATCATGGCCACGTTGAAGCCGTGCACCGTGGCGGAGACCACGCTCACGTGGGGGTGGGCGGCCAGGTAGCCCGCGGTGACGGTGGCGGCGATGGTGTTGAACAGCGCCGCGCCGACCGAGGAGCCGAGTTGACCCACCGCGCTGGTGGCCGCTCCGGCCGCGCCGGCGTCTGCGGGGAGCACGCCGCGCAGCGCCGTGTTCAGCGTGGTCGGTCCGGCTAGACCCGTGCCGATCCCCTCGATGACCGTGGCGACGAGGATCGACGGCAAGTAGCCGCTGTGTGGGTTGAGCCAGATGAGGGGGACCAGGCCGGCGGCCTCAATGATGACCGCGGTAGTGATCAGAATGCGCGGTGGCACCCGGCGCATCAGCCGCGGTCCGAGGAACGCCGAGCCGGCCACCGCGCTGAGCGCGAAGGGCACCAGGGCCAGGCCCGTCTTGAGGGCCGAGTAGCCCATGACCGACTGCAGCTGATAAGTGAGGATCAGCATCATCCCGAACGTGCTCAGCGCGTTCACCACGAGGGCCACCATTCCCATGCCCCGGTTGCGATCGGCGACCACCCGGAGGGGAAGAAGCCGGGCGGCATGGCCGAACTGGCGGGCGACGAACCCGCCCAGCAGCACCACCGAGGCCACCAAGGAACCGAGCACTCGGGCCGAACCCCAGCCGGCCGAGGCGGCCTCGCCGAGGCCGTAAACGAGACCGACCATGCCCACCGACGCGAACGCAACGCTCCAGCCGTCGATGTGGACCTCGGGCCGACGGGGAAGTTGGGGCAGCACCCGGGGCGCGCCGATCACGACGAAGGCCGCGAAGATCACATTCAGGTAGAGGCACCAGCGCCAGCCGAGGCAGCTGGTGATGACCCCGCCCAGCACCAGCCCGACGGCCAAGCCGGCGGTGAGCGTTGCGGTAAACACGCCGAGGACCTTGGCCCGTTCGTGCTCCTCTTTGTAGACCGTGACCAGCAGCGACTTGGTCGACGAGACCAGCACGGCGCCGAAGGCACCCTGCACGGCCCGGGCGCCAATCAGCATGGCGCCGTCGACTGAGGCCCCACCGATGGCGGAGGCGGCGGCGAACCCGACCACCCCGATGATCAAGGTGCGCCGGGCTCCGAGGCGGTCGGCCAGGCGGCCGCCCGGGAGCAGAAGCCCGGCCAGGGACAGGGTGTAGGCGGTCACTACCCAGGCCCGGGAGGCGACGGTCATGTGCAGGCCACGCTGGATGGACGGCAGGGCGACGAACATGATCGTGGTGTCGAGCACCGCCATCAGATGGGCCGAGGCGATGACCGCCAGTGGCCACCAGCCCTTGCGGGGCGGCGCGTCGGGCAGCGCGGCGGCGGGGGCAATCGTCATGGTCGTGACCTCCTCACTAGATACGTCTGTATCTAAACACTCATGATGATAAGATGCAAGCGTTTCTAAAGGAGGACTTATGGCCACCCGCAGAATTGCAGCGGAGACCTCTCGACACCCCCACACCGGCGGGGTGACCCGTCGACGCGGCGAGGAACTCGAAGCCGCCCTCCTCGACGCCGCCTGGGACGAGCTCCAAGCCGCCGGCTACCAAGCCATGACCATGGAAGCCGTCGCCGACCGGGCCGGCACCAGCCGCGCCGTGCTCTACCGACGCTGGCCGAAGAAGGCCGAGTTGGTCGTGGCCGCTCTCCGGCGACGCCGACCGATGCTCTCCGGCGAGGTGCCCGACACCGGCAGCCTGCGCGGCGACGTGGTCGCCTTGCTCACCCGCATGTCCGCCCGCCTGGCCAAGACGGGCCCCGAGATGCTCTATGGGCTGCTTGGCGACTACCTCTCCGACGCCGAGTTGTTCGACCGGCTTCGTTCCGATGTCCTGACGATTGGCGCCGACGTCATCACCACCATGTTGAAGCGAGGCGCCGAGCGCGGCGAGGCCCGCTTCGATGTCAGGCCAAGAGTCGCCGCCCTCCCCACCGACCTGTACCGCAACGAACTGTTCCTGCGCCGAACCCCGCCCGACAAAGCCGTGATCGACGAGATCGTCGACGACGTGTTCCTGCCGCTCGTTCGGCCCTGAGCGTCGTCCACGACACGAGGGCCGCTTCACCGAGCCGATGCAGGATCGCCCTGGCCGGATTGTCGATCGGCGGAATACCTAGCCAATTTTCTGGCGGTAGATCGGTAGGTCTCGAGCCGACACAGCCTTGCGATCAGAAGAGTCGGTAGGAGCCGATCACCGTCGCCTGGTCAGGGGTAGGTGGTCCAGCCGTCCAGGTCTTGAGTTTGTCTTGAAAATCTCGGAACTCCGGGAGAGCCGGCAGGGGATTGTCGACGCCCTCGTCGAGTTCGAGCAGGGCCAGGTAGGTGACTCCGTCGGACAGCTTGCACGACGCGTATCGCACGCCGCTGGGCTGGGCCTGCTCGATGGCAGCGAACATCTGCGCAATTGCGGCGTCGACATCGTCAACAGCATCGGCTTTTACGGCGGAACGAACGATCAACACGCTCATTTGTTGGACCTCTTTCTCTACGGTGCTTCCCTTGTCGATAGTGGGTTGGTTACGGGGGGATGCCGCTCTGGGATCGCCATGCGAGTCGTGACGAGTCCCCGTTGTCGGCCAGTCTCTGATCCGGGGTTCGGGACCGCAGATCGGTTAGGCGACAGAAGGGACCGGCGAGTTCGCGTCCGCGGTGTCCAGCCACTCGGCGAAGGTTGGCCCGGCGAGGGTGGCGTGCGGTCCCGGCAACAGGCCTCCGGTTTCTTCCAGGTGCTGCACGTCGTCGGGGTTGTTGACGCCCTCGATGCGAACCTCCTGGCCGCGTCGGGCGGCGAGGAGCGTGGCCGCCTCGACCAGGCTCTCCTCGCGGGGTCCGGCGATCTCGGGATACGGAGTCGAGGGCGGCTCCGCAGGCCAGGTGGTGGCGGTGGCGTAGTACACCAGGGATTCGGCGACGGTCTTGGCCGACACGAGTTGGGTACGCATCTTGGGCACGTAGCACACCTCGCCGCGGTCGCCCCACGCCATGAGGACCGGCACGAACTCATGGAACTGGGCGGCGCGCACGATTTGGACCGGGATCGGTCCGGCCAGCGCGGCGCGCTCGTGCTCGGCCTTGGCTGCGCTGTACCCGGTCTCGAACTGGTCGCATCCGATGATCGACACGACGACCATCCGACCCACGCCCGCCTCGGCCGCCGCTGCATGCAGGTTTCCCGCCGCGGTCGTAAAGAATTCGGTGGCTGGGCCCTGTTCGGCCGATGGACCGGTCGCCACGTCGATGATGCAGCTTGCGTCGCACAACGCGGCGGGAAGGCCCTGACCGGTGATGACGTCCACGCCCGTGGCGCGCGAGATGGGTACGACCTCTTGCCCTCCGGCGCGCAGCACCTCTACGACATGGCGGCCGACGCGGCCGGTCGCACCGGCGACGACGATCCGTTGTGCTCCCTGCGTGACAAACTTCTGCATGACAAGCCTCCTAAATGGTGAGCCGGGCCGCCGTGATTGTCACGGTTGCCGGCGTTGCGGGGTCGATGCATCGACACCACACGAACGGAGGATGTGACAGATGGCCGAAAAACAACCCAACCGAGACCCGCTGGCAGACGAACAGTGGCTGGCGGAGCGTTTCGACCAGCACCGCTCCGAACTACGGGCGGTGGCCTACCGGATGCTCGGCTCGCTCACCGAGACCGACGATGCGATCCAGGAGGCCTGGATCAGGCTCAGCCGCTCCTCGGCCGATGAGATCGACAATCTCGGCGCGTGGCTGACCACGGTCGTCGGACGGGTCTGCCTGAACATGCTGCGCACCCGCAGCCGGCGGCGAGAGGACTCGATGCCGATCCACATGCCCGACCCGATCGTCGTTGGCGACCGCTACTCCGATCCCGAGCAGCAGGCGCTGCTCGCCGATTCGGTCGGGCTCGCCCTCCTGGTCGTGCTTGAAATGCTGCGCCCAGACGAGCGGCTCGCGTTCGTCTTACACGACATGTTCGCCGTCCCCTTCGACGACATCGCCGCGGTGATCGGCTGTTCGCCCGTCGCGGCCCGCCAACATGCCAGCCGCGCCCGGCGTCGTGTGCAAGGCGAGGCGCCACCGTCCGACGTCGACCTCGCCGGACAGCGCAAGGTAGTCGACGCGTTCTTCGCTGCCGCCCGCGATGGGGACTTCGACGCCCTTGTCGCGGTTCTCGATCCTGACGTCGTCGTCCGCTCCGACGGCGGGAACCTTCCCGCGGGCGCCGCCGCCATCCTTCACGGCGCCGCCGCAGTGGCCGCCCAGGCCCTCACTTACGCCCGTCTCGCCCCCTTCGTCCGGCCGGCGATCGTCAACGGGGCCGCAGGAGTGGTCGTCGCTCCCGGGGGGAAACCGTTCTCCGTCATGGCCTTCACCATCCGCCACAGCCGAATCGTCGCCATCGACGCTCTGTCTGACCAGACCCGGCTAGCTCAGCTCGACCTCGCCGTCCTTGACGACCAACAGAACTAGGGATCACCCCGCGCCAGCCAGTTTGACCTGCCAGATCAAATCCGACCCTGGTAGCTCCACCGGATTGACATTTTGAAAAAGGTGCCTAAGACGCGGGCTTAACTTCGAAGTTCAACTGAAAGAACTCCATCGGGGGGAGCTCGATCCCGGGGGGAAACCGTTCTCCGTCATGGCCTTCACCATCCGCCGCGACCGAATCATCGCCATCGACGCACTTTCTGACCAGACCCGGCTAGCTCAGCTCGACCTCGCCGTACTTGACGACCAACAGAACTAGGGATCACCCCGCGCCAGCCAGTTTGACCTGCCAGATCAAATCCGACCCTGGTAGCTCCACCGGATTGACATTTTGAAAAAGGTGCCTAACCTCGCTGTTGCGCGCGGCGTCGGGTTGAGGTAGTCCCGGTATGCACCAAAGTGCCTGTCTCGTAAGGGAAACTGTGGGTTCTTGAGGACCACGGTCACCGAAACGGGAAGGCACTTGGCGAGTGAAGCATAGCAACGGGTTGATACGGATGAGGGTGACGGCGGATGGGGCGGGGGTGGTCTCGCATGCCGGGACGGAGCTGTTGCGGGAGATGGCGGTAGCGACGGGGCTGGTCGGGGCGTGGGATGAGGTGTTGCTGGAGACGTATAGGGCGTTCCCGACGAGGCACATGCCGGGCCGGGTGTTGTCGGATCTGGCGGTGGCGGTGGCGGACGGGGCGAAGTCGATCTCGGATTTGGCGGTCTTGCGTGACCAGGCCGAGTTGTGCGGTCCGGTGGCGTCGACGTCGACGGCGTGGCGGGTGTTGGACCGGGTCACCGATGGGCATCTGGTTCGGTTGCGGGCGGGACGGGCCGCGGCTCGTGTGGCGGCGTGGGCGGCGGGTGCCGCGCCCGATGTTGCGGGTCCGGTCTTTGCCGGCGAGTTGTGCCTCGATTTCGACGCCACCATCGTGGTGGCTTATTCCGATAAGGAGCTCGCGTCTCCTACGTGGAAGCACACGTATGGTTTTCATCCCCTTGTGTGTTTCTTGGACCGTCCTGACATCTCGTCGGGTGAGGCGTTGGCCGGGATCGTGCGGACCGGCCGTGCCGGGAGCAACACGACCGCCGATCACATCGCGGTGTTGGACATGGCGTTGGCCAATCTCCCCGAGCAGGTGAGACCCGGTCAGGCTGGCGGTCCGCGACTGTTGGCCCGGGCCGACGCCGCGGGGGCCACGCATGGCTTCGCCGCGGCCTGCCGGGAACGCAAGGTGGGCTTCAGTGTCGGGTTCGCCATCACCGACACGGTCCGCACCGCGATCAAGGTCGTCCCCGACGCGGCGTGGTCGCCGGCGGTCGAAGCCGATGGGACGATCCGTGACGGCGCCTGGGTGGCCGAACTGACCGGGCTGGTTGACCTGTCCGCTTGGCCGGCCGGCTCCCGGCTGGTCGTGCGGAAAGAACGCCCTCATCCCGGCGCGCAGCTCTCGCTGTTCGATGTCGTCGAGGGCATGCGCCACACCGCGTTCCTCACCGACACCGCAGTCGGGGTGATCCCCGGACACGTCGCTGGGCTCGAGCTACGCCAACGTCAACACGCCCGGATAGAGGACCGTATCCGTCAAGCCAAAGCCGCCGGACTGCGCAACCTGCCGTGTCGGGCGGCGGCAGAGAATAACGCCTGGCTCGAAGCGGTCCTCGCCGGAGCCGACCTCGTCGCCTGGTCCAAACTGATCTGCTTCGCCGACAACCCCGCCATCGCCTGCTGCGAGATCGACACCTTCAGATACCGGATCCTGCACATCGCCGCCCGGATCACGAGAGGCGGACGAAGAATCAACCTCCACCTCGACCGAACCTGGGCGTGGGCCCAAACCCTCGCCATCGGCTTCGAACGCCTCCGGGCCGCGTTCATCTGAACACAGCCCACCGCACCGACCGCGACACCCCTTCGGAGCCCCCCGACACCAACCAACACGGCCATCCCTGACCCGCCACGCCCCGCCATCCCGACCAGCCCGACCAGCCAGCCATTCAACCCATCACACCAACACTTCAGGCCGCCAGACCACCCCATCCAGAATTACGCGAAAGAGGGAGGCTAAGACGCGGGCTTAACTTCGAAGTTCAACTGAAAGAACTCCATCGGGGGGAGCTCGATCCCGGGGGGAAGATTCGGCGCGAAGTTGCCGTCGGCGAACGCCTGGCAGTCCTCGCGTGAGTCCCACAACTCGAACACCTTGTAGCCCGAGCTGGTGGCTCCACTCCAGTGGCCCCGAAATCCTCGAGCCGTCTGCAATGCGTCAAGGATTCCGGCGTGGCGCATCCCTTCCGCGAACGCCGTGTCGGCGCCGGGCATCTCCGTCATCATCACAATTGGAGTTCCTTCGATTGTCATGGCTGTTGCCTCCTTGGTTCTATTCGTCGGGAAGGCGTCCTTCGCTGCTCCCCATTTAGTACAACTGCGGCCGGACAGAAAAGTCGTCGCGCCTCAAGAAATCTCTGGCCACACGCGGAGACCTCAGATTGCCGTCCAACCGGTGGGGCTCGTGACCTGGCCGGGTCTTCCTGAACAGGGAGAGGCGCGCTCAGTCTCTGGACGGTGGATCCTGGCCGCAAGTCTTCCCCAGCGACGAGGTTTGAGGACTCCGCAGAATCGTAGGGCTCTGGTTTATCACCGCCGGTGCGAGGCGAGCTCAGTCGAGTCCGGCTGGCTCGGATCGCCTATTCACCGATCGGTTCGGGATTCGAAGGGAGCCTGAAGACCGGGAAGAGAGCCGGTTCCAGGAAAGCGTAGATCGCAGCAATACGCCCGTCGGTGATCTCGAGCACGTGGATTTCGAACGGTTCGAGCGTCCCCGAGGGCCCGGCCGGCCGGTACACGGCCAGCGCCGGACATCCATTGGCCGCGACCTCGATCACTCGGTCGCGACCGCCTTCGACCTCTACAGCGGCCAGGAAGCGACGGATGTCGGGGGTGCCCTGCAGCCACAACTCGAAGGGTGGCATGCTGAGAGTCGCGTCTTCGTGCAGGAGCGCCACCAGCGAGTCGACATCGTAGCGCTCGAACGCCGCTATGTAGCGATACAGGAGCTCACGGTCAGCCTGCGTCGGCTCTGTTCCCACGGCATCGAGGTTGCACGCCGCCAGAGCACTACGGGCCCGGCGCAGGGTGCTGTTGACAGCGTCCACGCTGATCTCGAGCAGCTTCGCTACCTCGTTAGCCCGCCAGCTCAGCACGTCGCGGAGAATCAGAACCGCCCGCTGGCGGGGCACGAGGTGTTGGAGGGCAGCGATGAACGCCAGCCGGATCGACTCTCGGACCACCGCAACATCAGCCGGGTCCCCGCTCGGTGATGAGACCAGGTGGTCGGGGATCGGCTGCACCCAGGTCGCCTCCGACCGAGAAGTGCCGAGAGCGAGCTCACCGGAGGGCCCCCATCCCGGGACGGTGCCAACCGGCGTGATGTCCATGGGCAGGGCGCGCCGGCCCCGACCCTTCAGCATGTCCAGGCAGACGTTGGTGGCGATCCGATAGAGCCACGGGCGCAACCCGGCCCGGTCCTCGAACCGGTCGAGGCTCCGCCATGCACGCACCAAAGTGTCCTGCACCGCGTCCTCGGCGTCCTGGGGGGAGCCGAGCATCCGATAGCAATAGGCAGTCAGCTGGCGGCGGTAGGGTTCGAGGTCGCTGAGCTCCTGGTCGACGACGGTGGTCACGGCAGTGCTCAAACTACGCCCCGTACGTCGACGGGACAGATTTCGATCACGGCCGTTCCAAGAATGTCGCGACACCGGCCGCACTCGGCGCGCGTCAAAGTGTGATCAGGGCAACTGCATAGGCATGCCATGCATGCCGATGCAACGCTTTGCTCGACCGACGTCTCTGCCGGTAAGCCGCTGTGTATGGGGTCGCCCGGGATCCTTGGCGGTTGAGCGTGCTGCGCAGGCGGATCCGCCATTCCAACAGCACAAAGGCGACGACCACCACATCGAAGGCGATTTTTGCCGACAGATCCACGACGGGCAGCGGCTGCACCGGTCAGGTCTGCACCGACTCGGGGTTCAACGGGTCCGAGCCTGGCACTTGACAGAGAGCGTCCTCGAGCGTGTAGGAGAGCGCCTGAAAACAACGCGGCTAGCGGCGACGTTCCATCCCCCTGAGCACTCTGAAGGTCTCTGGCTTGCCACCACCGACTAGCCATGACCGGGAGGGCTGGGTGTTCGTCCGGCGATAGGCGTGGGCGATGGCGTGGAACACCGCTTTGGGCTCCCAGCCCGGCGCACTGTCGGCGCCGATCGTCGTGAGATCGACGACCTTGACCGCACCGTAGGAAGCGAGGTCGAGGTCGTCGCGCGGCTCGGCCCTGTGCGGTAGCTCATAACCGGCGAAGGTGAACCAGAACGCGGCCTCGATTTTCTCTTCGGTGAAGATGCCGAACAGGTCGTCGAAGTAACTGACCTGTTCGTCCTCGGACCGCTCGTAGACGCAGTCGAGTCGGGGCTCGGCGCCGCTCGAGTCGAGGATGGCGAAGCCAAGGCCACCCCGATCGGCCGCGCCACGATAAGTGCAGCAACCGAACTCGGTGATAGCGACCGGTTTGCCGTGAGCGAGGTAGGAGCGGAGTTGGTCTCGGTAGTCGGCGGCGTTGTGCCGGTCTCGGTAGAGGTCGACGGCGACGAGGTCGAAGGGCGTCCAATCGACCGGTTCCCAGCTTCCGCTGGCGTAGGTGATCGGGCCGCCGAAATGGTCTCGCGCCGCTCCGAGCGCGCTGGCGAGGACGCGGTTGAGGGTTGTCGGAAGGGCGGCAAAGGCGTGCTGAAAGGCCGACGGCCATGGTGGTGCGGTCATGGTGGCGAGACGATCCCAGAGGTGGCCGCCGGGCAGGTTGGCCGAGCAGAAGAGGCTGAGCTCGCAGCCAAGCACGAGGGTGACCCGACCCCCGCGTTGGCGAAGCGCTTCGGCTCGCCGGGCGCAGTCGCCGAGATAGGCGACCAGCTGAGCCTCGTCGAGGTCATAGGGGAAGGGGCTGAACCAGAGTTCTAATCCAGCGTCGAGGGCTGCTTCGCCCGCGATGACCAAACGTTCGGGATCCGCACCGGACACGCGTACGGCGTCGGCATGGAGGTCCCGGGCGATCACCGTCATCTCATCGCGAACAACGTCAAGGTCGAAGGATCGACGCGACATGGCTCGGCCCTCGAGGAAACCGGTGTCGTAGTTTATACCCCGGACCCTGACACCGGCCCTCTCGGTCATCGCGACGGTCCGATGGCGGGGGATCCTACGAGGATCGGCCCGTGATCGACCGTATGGCGGGCCGCGAGCGGCACGGCCACCAGGCTGGCGGCCACCACGACGGCGGCGAGAACCATCGTCCAGGCCAGCCGCTTCCGATCCCGAATGTGGCGCGGATCGCAAGCGACGAGGCCGACTAGCCCGCCGCCGATGATGCCGCCTACATGTGCACCCCAGGTAACGCTGGCCGGGAAGACGAATCCAAGGACGAGAACGATCACCAACGTCGGTATCCAGAACGTCCGCTGCCAACGAACACCCCGGCGAAGCAGGTCGATCGTCGCCGCGGTAGCGACCCCGAAGGTGGCACCCGAAGGGCCGGCATTGAAGGCGTGTGCGGGCTCGACGAGCAGGCCGACGAGGGCACCCGTCGTCCATGACGGGACAAGGACAGCCAAAAAGCGAACCGTGCCGTAGGTTCGCTCGACCTGCAGCCCCGCCAAGAGCAGCAGGACCATGACGTAGAGCAGAGCGAAGACGGACAAGGTCAAGGTGCCGTAGCTGAGCGCTCGCCACCACTGGCCCCCGGCGATGAGAGCGGCGTTTCGGGCCAGGGCGTGGTCGACCGGTCCGTGCACCGAAGCGCTCCACGGGGAACCACCGGTGGCCACCGACGCCACCCACACGCCGATGGAGCCGACGACGATCGTCAGCGTGGCCGGCATGGGCCGCCGACCTCGACGCAGGGCTCCGATCCACTCGGCGGTGACGAGCCCAAGGCCTCCCTCGGACCGGCCAGGAGCCGCATGGTCGGCCTGGTCTGGAGGCTCGGTCCTTGCGAACTGCGGAGCTGCGGTCATGCTCATTATGGTGTCACACCAAGTTTGAGTCGGCAACAGATTATTGCTACCCTTGTCGCATGCCAGCCAGCACGGGCGGACTCCGGGAGCGCAAGAAGGCCCGGACTCGGACGCTTATCGCTGAGACCGCAATGGGCCTATTCGCAGCGCAGGGTTTCGAGGAGGTGACCGTGGCAGAGGTGGCCGAGGCCGCCGAAGTCGGAGTGACCACCGTCTTCAACTACTTCCCCACCAAAGAAGATCTGTTTTATGACCGCCAGGACGACGTCATCGAGCACCTGAGCCGGGTAGTGCGTGGACGACATCCCCGCGAGTCGTTCGCAGCAGCCTGTCGTCGGGACATGTTGGAGCTCATCGTCGCCCGAGACTGGCGGGCGGGACTGGTGCCCTCGATGGCTGACTTCTACCGCCTGGTCGACCGCAGCGCCGCCCTCCAAGCCCGGGCTCGGCTCATGGTTGACCGCGCCGTAGCGCACCTGGCGGCAACGATCGCCGACGAGCTGTCAGTCCTCGCCACCGATATCGTCGCCGTGGCTGCCGCCGGCACGTTAACTTCGCTGCGTACCAGCCTGCTCGACCAGGCCCGGCGGGAGAGCCTCGAGGGACGGCCAGTCGAACAGATCGCCTCAGCACTCAGCAGCGCCACGAACCGAGCATTCGACCTCCTCGGCGGGGGGCTGTATTCACTCGGTACCGTAGCGGCGCACAGCGGCCTGACGTCCGAATCCCCGCTTGTGAGCGCGCAACAAGAAGAGGACGGTGGTGGTCGGTGTACAAGTCAGCCGTTCGCTGGATGATCCGCCGTAACCTCGCCGCGCTACGGCGTGGTGACCCCGGCCCGCTACTCGCGGGTTATGCGGACGACGCCCTCTTGGTGTTCCCGGGCCCGAGCTCTTGGGGTGGCGAGTACCGCGGCAAGGAAGCTATCGCTTCGTTCTTGCACCGATTCCTCGACGACGGCATCGTCGGCGAGGCCCGCGATATCTTGGTCAACGGGCCGCCATGGCGAACCACGATCGCCATCTTGTTCACCGCCGTCGCCTGCGATGAGCACGGCCAACCCGTCTATGACAATCGCGCTGTCCTCTTCGTTCGGGCCCGTTGGGGCAAAATCGTCTACCAAGAAGACTTCGAAGACACGCACAAGAGCGAAGCCTTCGATCAATATCTGCAGAAGGCCAGACGCCATACCGAGAAATGAGCGTCCGACGACGGCGAGTGCCGTCTTATTGCCGTCGATAAGTCTGGATAAGCATTTCGACCCGTTCCTGGCGGCCAGCTTGTCGTTCATGCTGTTTTCCTAGGTTCTTGGAACCTAAGCGAACCGATCGACGTAACGGAACAAGGGCCCTGAACAACATCATTGACCGGCGTTGCTTGCGAGCAGTGGGATGAGAATCTGGGCGTCTGGAGTTCCCCAGCCGGTGGCGGGGTCCCATCCGGTGCTGGCCTGGTATCCAGTGATGGTGACGCCGTTGAGGGTCACGGTGTTGTCGCCGGTGGTGATGTCGTGGAACGCCGCGCCGTACTGCGGGCTTTGCGCGATTTTGTAAATGGCGGGGTTGACGAAACCGAGGGGGTGGCCGGCCTGCTGGTCGGCGAGGGCGATCAGCCCGGCCCAGAAGGGCGCGGCCGCGCTCGTGCCGCCGGCCCCGACGAGTTCCTCGCCGCCGCCCGGCGCGGCGAAGGCGAGTGCCATGCCGCTGCTGCCAGTCGCCTCCCCGGCCACGTCCGGCACTCCGCGGCTGGTGCCGATCCGGGCCACGCCGTTCTGGTAGCTGGGGCGGGTGAACAGCCGGCTGAAACCACCACCGGACGCATCCGGTGATCCGGACGGGGTATTCCAGGCAGTTTCGCTCTGGTACGCGCCGCTGGCGGGGTTCGCAGTAAGGGTGGTGCCGCCGGCCGCGAGCGCCCATGGATCGGAGGCGGGCAGACTCACCTCCTTGCGCGGCGTGGACGAGCCGTTACCGATCGCGCCGTAGTCGCCAGAGGCTACAACGACGGTGACGTGCTGGACGGCGGCGTACTTCAGCGCAGCGTTGACCGTTGCCACCTCTGCCCTGGTCCATGAACTCTCACCGACGTTGAAGTCCTGGCCCATTCCGCTCTGGGATATCACTGCACCATCGCCGCTGGCGATCCGCACGTATCTAGCGAACGTAGTGGCGAATTTTGCCGGGGTACTTACGTCTGCCACGTTGACAAGAAGCTCGCGGATGGTGGCATCGGGGGCGATTGCGTGGACTAACTCGGTGTCTTCCACCTCTTCCACGCTGGCCAGCCACGGCGACGCGGACGTGCCCGCCAGGGCCTTGATCACCTGAATGTGTGCCGCGGATAGTCCGAATCGACGGTCGAAGTCCGCCAGGTCGGTTCGGATGTCGGTGACCGACTGCAGAAGGTTGGTGACTGGTTGAGGCCGCGCCGACCCCGTCTCGGCCTCCTCTGGCAGCACCACTGTGATGCCGTGTCCGGTGATCCCTCGGTCCAGCAGCGGCTGGATACCGTAGGCCGTCAGGAACTGGGGCGGGGCGTAACAGTGACTCGCGGTCAGACAGTCAGCCGCCACCCCACTTTGCGAACCGGGCGTCGCCGCTGTGGTGCCGCTGCCCGCTCCCGCGCTGGTGCCCGACAGGAGGTGGTTGCAGGCAGCCGTTGCTCGCGCCGCGGGGCTGCCCGGTTTGGCCGCCAGGTGGGTGCTGATGTTGGCATTCCCTGAACGGCTGGGATCGGGGAAGTTCGTCAGGCCGTGGGCTTGCACGCAACGGGCATAGGCGAGGTTCTGCTGATAGCCCGACCGCTGCGTCGTGGCAGAAGCCGATGACGACATCTGGCCGCCGCACGCTGCCACCAGCACAGCGATGAGTGCGGTGGCGGCGAGGGCGATCGCTCGCCGCTGGCCGCGGTGCCCGCCGGAGGAATCGTTCATCAGCCGCCTCCGGATACCAGCTCGTCCCGCGGAACGAATCGGCGCCAACGACTCGACATGGCATTGCTTGGCTCGGCGGCTCATAGCGACGTTGTATGCGGGCAGCGGTTGCAGCCCCGTAACTAAGTAACTTTTCTGCAACCCTTGATCCGTCATCCTGGAAGACTTGAGCCGCTCGGCTCGTGCCCCAATGGGACCAACCATCATTGATGCTTGAAGGAGAGACTGTGAGGGTGTTGGTGGTCGAGGACCACGCCAAGCTGGCCATGACGGTCGCGACCGGTCTGCGCCGGGCCGGGATGGCCGTCGATGTCGTCTTCGACGGCCGCGATGCGCTCGACCATATCGTCGCCGTCTCCTACGAGGTCGTGGTGCTCGACCGGGATCTCCCCGGCGTTCACGGCGACGACGTCTGCCGGGCACTGGTGGCCCAGGGGGCAGAAACCCGGGTCCTGATGCTCACCGCCGCTGGCGCCCTCGACGACCGCGTCGAAGGCCTCGACCTGGGCGCGGATGACTATCTGTCCAAGCCGTTCGAGTTTCCCGAGCTGGTGGCCCGCATCCGAGCGCTGCTCCGTCGCCCCGGCGTAGCGCTCCCGCCCACCCTGGTTTGCGGTGACCTCACCCTCGATCCCGCCGAGAGAGTCGCCTCCCGGGCCGGTACCCGCCTTTCACTCAACCCGAAGGAGTTTGCGGTCCTGGAACTGCTCATGGCAGCACAGGGCACGGTGCTGTCGAGCGAGGAACTCTTGGAGCGGGTGTGGGATGAGGCGGCCGATCCATTCAGCCAGGCTGTCAAGACCACCATCAGCCGCTTGCGAGCCAAGTTGGGTGACCCGCCGCTCATTGAGACTGTCACCAAGTCTGGCTACCGGATCGGCGGCTGATCAGTGACGTGGGGCGGACGCGTTCGCCAGCTGACCGTTCGGGTCCGCCTGCCCAAGCGAACCGTGCGTCGCCGCCTCGCCGTCCTCTACTGCTTTCTCTTCTTCCCCCTGGGCCTCTCGCTCATCGTCATCACCGCCGTCGTGACGTTCTCCTCGTCACATCCCGTCGTCCACGCATACCTCGACGGCAAGCCCGTCGCACACCTCGCCCCGCCCGGCACAGGTAGGGGACCCGGAGCTGCGCCTCCGCGGGACGTACACATTGGTTCCCTCACCTTCGACATACACGAGTTTGTCCTCGGTTCGTGCATCACCCTCCTCGCCATGATCGCCATATCCCTACTTCTCGGCTGGCTCCTCGCCGGTCGAGTCCTGCAACCGCTGCGGACCATCACCGCCGCCACCCGCAACATCTCCGAGCACGACCTGCACCAGCGGCTAGCCCTGTCCGGTCCCCACGACGACCTCACCGAACTGGGTGACACCATCGACGGGCTCCTCGGCAGGCTGGAACGGGCGTTCGACTCGCAGCGGCGCTTCGTCGCCAACGCCTCCCACGAGTTGCGAACCCCACTGGCCGTCGAGAGAGCCACACTGCAAGTCGCGCTGTCGGACCCCAACCTCACCCTCGACTCGCTGCGAGCGGCCTGCGGCGAAGTCCTCGAAGCGGGTCGAGAACAGGAACGTCTGATCGACGCCCTCCTCACCCTCGCCCGCAGCCAGCGGGGCATCGACCACACCGAACCTGTCGATCTCGCCGCCATCACCCGTGATGCCCTCCACGCCCACGAGCCATCCGCGGCCGCGAGGGAGCTCAATGTCGACGCGTCCCTCGACGAGGCGACCGTGCCCGGTGATCCCCACCTCCTCTACCAGCTGATCTCCAACCTGATCAACAACGCCATCCGTCACAACATCACCGGCGGACGTATCCAGATCACGCTCGCCGCCGGCACCACCAACGCCACGCTCACCGTCACGAACACCGGACAACCCGTGGCGCCAGACGAGGTCAGCCGCCTTCTCCAGCCCTTCCAGCGCGGCTCCGAGGATCGAACTACCAGTCCAAACGGTCTCGGCCTTGGTTTGCCCATCATCGCCGAAATCGCCGCAGCTCACGCTGCCGACCTCAAGATTCATCCCCGGCCCGGAGGCGGCCTGACCACCACCGTCAGCTTTCCCGCGCACCAACCACACTCCCCAGGATGAGGGACGGCCTGTGCATACGCAAGAGGGTGTCGGCTTCCTGGTAGACGTAGTCGTCGTCGGAGAGCTGCGGTTGGCCGGCGTTCGGAGGCAGAGTCTTGCCGGCCTGGGCGGCCTGCTGCTCCATCGTGGCGGCGGCCTGAGCGGCCCGCTGTTTGGCGAGGGAGAGGAGCTGGGATCGCAGCGCCGTCGGATCGGTCGGTAACGCCGCGAACCAGGCCTCGGTCCAGGTCTGGTCTGGCCCTTCGGTCAGAACGGCGGGGGCTTGGCTGCCGGCGTAGGGCTGCTGGTAGGTGGTCGAGGCACAGGTCTGGGTGTCGATCACCGTGGTCCGCTGGCTCTGTCCGGGTTGGCCGCTCTCCGAATCGGTCTCGGAGAGCACGACATAACGTCCCTGCGCCGCCGGTGCTGCGGCCGACGCCGAGGCCAGCCGGTAGGCGACGAGCTGGGCTTGGGTGGCACCAGTGCTCGTCCCGGCCGTAGGAGCGACCTGGCCTGGTCCGCCCGGGCCGACGGCCACACCGACGACCGCTACGGCTGCGGGGCAGTGGCCTCCAGGACTGACACGACCCGTCGGGGGGTGATCCGGGCCGACTGCCGGCGCCGGGCCGGGCGAGCCGATTGAGGCGCGGGAGCGCCGGCAGGGAGCTCGTCGATGTCGGTGAGGATGGCCGCCAACAGGAGGTCCTGGTAGCGAAGGCCTCGCTCAAGTGGTTCGGCAAGGACAGCGAGCGTCCAACTTGCCGCGAGAAGCCGGACGAGAGGATCGGCTGGTCGCCGCTGGTCGGCGGTACTTGGTTCGGTTTGGCCGTTCAGTGGCTCTCCGGTCATCGCATGTCCTTGGCACGGGTCGCCGGGTCAAAGATGGCCGCGATCTCGCTGGCGTACTTGTCGATGTCGAAATCCGGGTCAAGGACGAGCCGGTGCGGCACCACATCGATGGTGGCTCGGATAGCCACCGCCATGGCGCCTGGATCGAAGTCACTTCGGACTTCCCCGGAGGCCTGGAGGCGTGTGAGCTGCTCTTGGAGGAGTTGGGTCGCAACGTCGATGTTCCGATCGTCGACGCGGCGTCCGCCGTCGGTGGTGAAGGCGCCGTTTCGGAGGATCTCGACGACGGCAACCATGTAGTTGCGGTGCTCACGCATGAACGCCAGGTTCGACTCGATGTAGGCGCGCAGCATGGTCGGTCCGGTTGACTCGGCAAAGACGCGCGGGATGATGTACGCCCTGCCAGCTTCGACGACGTCGATCACGACCTGTTTGATGAGGTCGTCCTTGCCGGCGAAGTGGTAGCTGATGACGCCCTTGCTGATGCCGATGCGTGCGGCGATGCGGGCGAGGGATGCCTGGGCGTAGCCGACCTCGGCGATGGTGTCGATCGCGGCACTGACGATCTGTTGGCGACGGGCGTTCTCGGTAAACGTCCGCTGCTTGGGCTTGGGCTCGGGCTCGGGCTCGGTCACCACAGGAACCTATGCTATCTGGCCGCTTGGCCAGATTCTCGTACGTCCGGTTAGTACCACTGGTAGATTGCCACGCATGGAGGCCCGTCAGCCGTTCGTCGAACCCGAGGCGAAGGGTCGGTCAGACGCAGGCGAGCCCATGGCGACGGAGCAGTTGAGGGTGCCCGTAGGTTCGGGTCCACAGGGGTCGCAACCCGACGCCGCCCTCGTCGTCGAGCACCTGACCAAGCGATTCGGCGGTCGCGTCGCCTTTGATGACGTTTCGTTCGAAGTCGGCTACGGCGAGGTGTTTGGTTTCTTGGGTCCCAACGGTGCGGGCAAGACGACGACCGTGCGGACGCTGGGAACGCTGATCGCGCCCAGCTCAGGATCGGCGATCGTCGCCGGGATCCCGTTGAGCGAGAAGAACGGTTCTGCGATCCGCTCGCGGATCTCGATGATGCCGGAGTCGCCGGGTCTGTACCAGCGCCTGACGGTGACCGAGAACCTTCAGTGCTTCGCCGGACTCTACGAACTCGACGACGTTCGGGGGCGCATCGGCCGGGCGCTACGTGCGGTCAACCTCGAAGACCGCGCCCGTGACCTGTGAGGGTCGCTGTCCAAAGGGCTACGCCAGCGGGTGGCCCTCGCCCGGGCGTTGCTCAACAACCCGGCCGTGCTGTTCCTCGACGAGCCGACCTCGGGCCTCGATCCCGTGGCCACCCGCGAGGTCGACGAGCTGATCGGCTCCTTGCGCCAGCGCGGGGTCACGATCTTTCTCACCACGCACCGGCTGGACGAGGCCGAACGGTTGTGCGATCGGGTGGCGATCCTGAACACGTCGTTGCGGTTGATCGGCCGACCCGACGAGCTGCGTGAGCAACTGTTCCGACGTTCTCTGGACGTACGCCTGCGCCCGCCCCTGGACGACCCTAAGGCAGTGTTCGGCGCTGTGCCCGAGGTTGAAGGATTCGAGCAGACGCCATCGGGCTACACGCTGACCGTCTCGGACCCCGACCTTGCAACTCCGGCCCTGGCCCGAGCGCTCGTCGGAGCCGACGCCGACATCTTGTCGATCGCCGAGTCCCATCACTCGCTGGAGGACGTGTACCTCGAGCTGATCGACGAGGACGTCGAGGCCAAGAGCCGATGAGCTTCAGTTGGACTCGGGTCGGTGCGATCCTGCACAAGGAGCTGCGGGATTACCGGCGTAACCGCTTCGTGATCGGCACGATGGCGGCGGTGCCGGTGCTGTTCATCATCCTGCCGACGATCCAACTGATCGCGGCCAATACGACGAACAAGGCCCTCAGCCTTCGCATCGGGCTCTCGCTCCTCTACCTGCTGGTGATCCCGGTCATGATGCCATCTGTCGTCTGCGCCTACTCGGTGGTCGGCGAGCGCGAGCAGGGCACGCTGGAGCCGGTCCTCTCCACCCCGATCCGTCGTGAGGAGTTCCTCATCGCCAAGGCACTGGCCGCCTTCGTTCCTACCCTCGTGATCGCCTACGCGGTGTTCGGGATCTTTCTCGCCGTCGCGGCGCTATTCGCCCACCCGGTGATCGTTTCGGCGATCTTCACGGGACCGCACGTGCTGGTCCAGCTCCTTTTCACGCCGCTGCTGGCAGGCTGGGCGATCTGGGTTGGGATCGCGGTCTCCACGCGATCCACGGACGTACGCGTCGCGCAGCAGCTGAGCGTGCTGTGTAGCGTCCCACCGCTGATCATCGTCGCCTTGATGTCGCTCAATGTGATCTCCGAATCGACCGCGCTCGCCATCAGCCTCGCCGCAACCCTGCTGGCCTTCGACCTGCTCGCCTGGCGTCTCGTGGCCCGGATGTTCGATCGCGAACGTCTCGTAATTGGCAGGCGCGGATGACCAACGTCGGCGCCGGGAGTTCCCAGAAACGCCTTCACCTGAGTGGCTTTGTTCATCATGTCGAGAAAGGACGCCAATGTCAGCAATCAAAATCTCTAGGCCGAAGCAAGACTGGTCGGCATCGCCGAGGACTCTGCTCCCTACCGGGCTGATCTTGCGTCTCTTTAAGCCTCATTCGAGCTACACGGTGATTCTCGACGACCAACCTGCGGGCAAGATCGGAAACGAGGAGGTGAAGGTCTTCGAAGTGGAACCAGGGGAACACCGCCTGCATCTGCGGTTCGTCGGGCTGCGCAGGTCCGACGAGCTGCGCATGTCCCTCAAAGAGGGCGAGGAGCGACAGTTCCTCTGCGGCACCAGCGGGATGGGCTGGCCCACGCTCCGGGAGGCGTCACCGGAAGATGTCGCATGAGGTTCGTCAAACAGCAGTCGAACGACGGCGAGGGCGAGCGACCCTCCCTCCGGTAATCCGCAGATTCCACGTCGTGAACAACAACCCCTACGACTAGACCCGTACGTCGACCAACAGTCCGGACATTGTCTCCTACGACCGAGTGCTGCGATCGGGCGGCCATGTCGACGCAGTCTTAGCGATCGGGCGGCCAACGACCGACGACACGTCGTCGAGCGGAGCTTCGTCGTCGACGGGCAACTCGCGCGCATTGCCGGTGAGCTGTCATTCGCCGACTTCACACGAGATGACGCTCAGCCGGCTGGTTGCGGGCAAGAATCGAACGCTACTCAGTCACTCGCCTGCCGGATCCGGTCCCAATGGTGGTGACTCGTTTCAACCGCCTGCCAGTTCCGGTCTACCCACTCCGCCATCGCTGCGAGAGGCGCGTCGAGTTGACCGGCCGAGGTCGGTCAACTCGTAGAGCGTGGCGGTCTCGATCCGATCCCCGTCGAGGTGTCCGGCGATGAGTTGGCGATCGAGGCACGGCGACTTCAACTCGATTGAGTAGGGCAGGTGCATAGGCATGCAGAGGGCATGCCTATGCACCGCTCCGCCCGACCCGCATCTCCGTCAGAAAACCGCAGCGTACGGGCCGCTCGTCGCCGCGCCACCCTGCACACGCAAAGGCTGAGTAGGTCCCCACAAACTCACCCCATAAACCCACAAGCCGCCGACCAAACATGCTGGTCAGCGGCCTGTGCATACGCAACAAGGCGCGGAAAACGCCCATACTTGCCGCCCTTCTTCCACTTCCGGCCTCGGCGCCGCCAAACATGCTGCTAGGCGCGCCTGCGCAGGGCAGTGCATACGCAGGCTGCCTACTTAACGAGCGCCGTCCCAGGTCGAGGGCCCAGAAACTCGCCGGGACCGCGACCCCAAGTGACCACTAGCTATTGGTCCAGCGGGTCAGGCTGTGCATCGCGACCGTGTCGGTTTGATCGGTCCGGGTTGGTAGTGCTGGATCCCCCAAGCGGCGGGGGCGTAGCACCACTGACGCGGCCTACCAGGCGGGCCACACTGGTGGGAGCGTCCTAGTTCCAGGAGGAAACGTCGAGCATGTCTGCAGTCCCAGCCAAGGTCAACAAGGTCGGCCGGTTCCGGCTGCTGGGGTGGACCTTCGTGTTGACCGGGCTGGGCCTGGTCGGCCTCGGTTTGGCGTCGCTGCTCGTGGCGGTGGTGGCGCTCATCTTGGTATGGGTCGGGGTGCCGCTCACGTTGTGGACGCTGACGTGGGTGCACGACTTTGCAAATTGGCACCGGAGATGCTTCGCCCGCCTGGTCGGCGTCGAAATTCCCCGCCCCTACCTTCCGGCCCACGAACAGGGCTGGCTGGGACGTCTGAGAGCGGCGAACCGCGATCCGGCGAACTGGCGTGACGCAGCATGGCTGCTAGTCAACGGGGTCGTCGGGAACGCCTTGTGCATGTTCTCGTTCTGCCTGTTTCTCGCCGGAGTGTTCTATCTGTTGCTACCGGCGATCTGGCCTCTGGCGCCTGGGGTATTCAACGGCAACTGGGGGCTGTTCACCATGCACGACCAGGCGACCAGCTTTCTGGCCATGCCCTTCGGAGCGGTCGGGCTCCTGTTGTGGTGGTGGTTGACGCCGGCCCTAGTGCGGGCCGACGCCTGGGTGGCTCGGCGGCTGCTGACTCCCACCGAGCGGTCCAAGCTGGCCGGTCGCGTGGAGCATCTGACGGCGTCGAGAGCCGACACGGTCGACGCTCAGGCGGCGGAACTGCGCCGGATCGAGCGGGACCTGCACGACGGCGCTCAGGCCCGACTGGTCGGGCTGGGTATGAGCCTGGGCATGGCCGACGAGATGTTGGAAACCAACCCGGCCGACGCGCGTCGGCTGCTAAGCGAAGCTCGAGACGCGACCGGCGCCGCCCTGGCCGAGCTGCGTGACCTCGCTCGCGGCATCCACCCGCCGGTCCTGGCCGATCGGGGACTCGACGGAGCTATCCAGGCGCTGGTCCTGGCCGTGCCGATACCGGTCGCGTTGAGCGTCGACCTCCCTCCCGAAGGGCTGCCGCCGCCGGTTGAATCAGCGGCGTATTTCGCTGTCGCGGAGGTCTTGGCCAACCTGGTCAAGCACAGCGAGGCGGGGACCGGCTGGATACGGATCGAGTACCGGGACGCCAGCTTGTCGATGGTGGTCGGTGACAACGGCAAGGGCGGCGCCGACCCCGAGCGGGGGACTGGCCTGCGGGGTATCGAGCGCCGCCTGGGAGCGTTCGACGGCACGCTCGCCGTGTCCAGCCCGCCCGGTGGACCTACCGTGGTGGTCATGGAGGTGCCGTGCGAGCCGTCATCGCTGAAGACCTCGCCCTCCTGAGGGACGGGCTCACGCGGCTACTGGCGGCCCACGACTTCGAGGTGGTAGCCGCGGTCGAGGACGGCCCCTCGGTGCTGCCGGCGTTGACCGAGCACCGCCCTGACGTGGCCGTGCTCGACGTGCGTTTGCCGCCGACGTTCACCAACGAGGGGCTGCTAGCTGCCATCGAGGCTCGTCGGCAGGTGCCCGGCCTGCCGATCCTGGTGCTCTCGCAGTACGTCGAGCCGCTGTACGCCCGCGAGCTGCTCTCGGACCGCACCGGCGGTATCGGCTACCTGCTCAAAGACCGGGTGATGAACGTCGGCCAGTTCATCGACGCACTACACCGAGTCGCCGCCGGTGGCCTGGTCATGGATCCCGAGGTCGTCTCCCAGCTCCTCACCAAGAGAAGCAGCGACGAACCGCTTGGCCGGCTCACGGCCCGCGAGCGCGAAGTGTTGGCGCTGGTGGCTGAAGGCCGGTCGAACGCGGCGGTGGCGGGACGGCTGGTCGTGTCGGAGAAGGCGGTCAGCAAGCACATCGCCAACATCTTCCTCAAACTCGACCTGGCTCCTTCCGACGATGACAACCGCCGAGTCATGGCCGTGCTGGCTTACCTGAACTCCTGACCCGATCCGCCGGGATAGACGTAGCTCCCCCGCAAAGACGGGTCCTGGCACCATCGTCGTGAGAAGCGGCGATCCTTAGCGTTGAACGGGTGATCTTCTCCCCGCAACGCCATCGAGATCAGGCCCGACCCGATAACCAGGACCAGGGTCTCGGCCGACTGGCCCGTGTGCTGCTCCGGCACCGCATGACGGTCGGCCTGTTCTGGGTAATGGTTGGCGTGGTCGGCATCGCCCTTGTCGGCTCGATCACTGGGCGGTTCTCCTCGACCACGACACTGCCAGGCCTACCGAGCTATCGGGCCAGTCAGGCAATCGTGCACACCTATGGCAACGGCGGCGACAACAACGCTGCCGTCGCGGTCGTCACGCTCCCCGCCGGCCAGCGCGTCGACACCCCGGCCGGAACGAGCGAGGTCCGCTCAGTCTTCGCCGGCCTCGACGCCGACCGCTCGCTGCGGGTGGTGTCCTACGCGACGGTCCATGATCGCCGGCTGATCAGCTCGGACGGGCGAGCGGCGATCGGCCTGGTGTTCGGCCCCGCCAACGCGCCGACCTCTGCCCAGGTGGCCACCCGAATGCAGAAGACCGCGCCGTCGGGAGTCACTATCGCCGCCACGAGTCTCAGCGATCTGTACGACGCACCGGGCAGCGGCGGCATCGGCGTGCTGGGAGAGCTCGCCATTGGAGCCATCGGCGCCCTTGTCGTGCTGGCCCTGATCTTCGGATCGTTCCTCGCCGTCATCCCTCTCATCATCGCCGCCGTATCGATCCTCGCCACCTTCCTCGCCCTCGGGGCCATCACCACCGTTGCCGACGTCAGCCAACTTGTCGAGTACCTGGTTGCCCTCATCGGCCTCGGCGTCGCCATCGACTACTCCCTCCTCATCGTCACCCGCTGGCGAGAGGAACGAGACCGCGGCCGCTCCAAAGACGACGCGGTCGTGGTCGCCATGACCACCGCCGGGCGGGCGGTGGCCTTCAGCGGTGCCACCGTCGGCGTCGGGCTCCTGGCCCTGGTGCTCCTGCCCATCCCTTTCCTGCGCAGCCTCGGCTACGGCGGCCTGCTCATCCCCGTCGTCACCATTGTCGCCGCAGTAACCCTGCTGCCGGTGCTCGGCATGGGGGCCGCGCCTGGACCGCAGGACCCGCCGGGCGGCACGCCGCCACCAGGTCAACGCGGGCAGACCGAGCCGAACCTGGGCGGCATGGACCGCTACGGTCATCCGCCACCGCCTGCTCGCCATCGGCGCTGCGGTCATCGTCCTCGGCGTCTTGGCCGGTTTCGCATTCACCGTCCGGGTCGGCGAGGCACGACCCACCTCCGTAGCCCGCTCCGGGACCGCCGAGACCGGATTACGCACCCTGGAGCACGCGGGGTTCCCGGTCGCGGCCCTCCAGCCCATCGAAATCCTCGTGCCCGACACCACCAACCCGACCGCACTGGCGGCCCGGTTCGAGGCGATCCCCGGCGTGGACACCGCCATCGCCCCCACCCGGCCGGAGTGGCGACGAGCCGGCACCGCACTGGTCGACGTGATCCCGAGCTCGCCGACCAGCACCTCGACCGGCAACGCCACCGTCGCCGCCGTGCGTGCCACCGCCGCCCGGTTGGCGCCCGGCTCCCAGGTCGCCGGAGACGGAGCCAACGAAGCCGACTTCGTGCACGCCCTCTATTCCCGGTTCCCCCTCATCGTCGCCGTCGTGGCTCTTGTCAGCCTCCTGGCCCTGACCCGCGCCTTCCGCTCCGTGGTCCTGGCCGCCAAGGCCGTCGTGCTCAACCTGGTGTCGGTCTGCGCCACCCTCGGGGCGCTGGTGCTCATCTGGCAGCGCGGCTACGGCTCCCACGCCATCTGGGGCATCTCCGGGACCGGTGCAATCATCGACTTCGTACCCCTGATCGTCTTCGCCTTCCTCTTCGGCCTGTCGATGGACTACGAAGTGTTCATCCTCTCCCGCATCAAAGAATCCCACGACACCGGCTGCTCCACCGACGACGCCATCATCGACGGGTTCGGCCACACCGGTCGGCTCGTCACCAGCGCGGCGCTCATCCTGTTCTTGGCCTTCGCCGCCCTCGCCTCCGCCCCCAACGTGCCACTTAAAGTCTTCGCCACCGGCCTGGGCATCGGGATCGTCCTCGACGCCACCATCGTCCGCGCCCTGCTTGTACCCGCCCTCGTCTCACTGCTTGGCCGGTGGAACTGGTGGCAGCCTTTCCAGTATCACGATCACGCCCGGCAAGCGTGAGAGACTTCATGCCTCCTTCGAGAACAGGTCGGCGTAGCGCTGCAGGTACAGCGGCCAGCCCTGGTCGTTATCCACGCCGTCGCGGACCCCCTGCCATCCGTCGCCGTGACGTTCCAGGTGGCGGTGTTCGAGTTCGACCCTGGTGCGTTCGGGGTCTTCGGCCACGAAGCGGACTTCCACTTCGCTCGTCTTGGCCGGGTCAGTCTCGATCTGCCAGGTCGGGCCGATGTCCCAGCTGATGACCACCCGGCGGGGCGGGTCGTAGGCCAGGACGCGGGCCCAACGGCACTCACTGCCGTCTACGCCCCGGTCATAGAGGTGGCCGCCCACACGGGGCTCGAACACGGTCTCGGCGATCTCGACGCCGAGCATGTTGTGCTCGGGCGGCTTGAAGCGGCCGAAGTCCTCCGTGAACGCCCGGAACGCCTCCTCGACTGCGGCGTTCACGACGACAACGTGTCGCACCTCAGTGGGTTCGCTTTGGTCGCTCATCAGACCTCCTCGTCTCGTTGTTCAACGGTGCTCTTGTAGGCGGCCAGGGCTTTCTCCCAGAACTGGTCGAGCTGACCCCGCAACCGGGCCAGCGCGTCCGGGTCGACCCGGTAGACGCGCCGGTTGCCGGCCCGCTCATCGATCACGAGCCCGACGTCCTTGAGGACGCGTAGGTGCTGCGAGACGGCCGGCCGACTGACCGGCAGCACTTTCGCCAGGTCGACAACGGCGAGGGGCCGGTCGACCAGGTGCTCCACGATCAGCAGCCGGGTGGGATCCCCGAGGGCCAGCAAGGCCGCACGTTGGTTCGTCATAACTAACCGTTAGTCTAGACTTACCAAGTTGGGTCGGCAAGCCCTGCTCTTGGCGCGTCCGGAGCCGGCCATTCCGAGTCCGCCGTTTACGGCGATCGACTCAGCTGATCGCGGTCTACTTCGCTGGTGCCGCGGTGCGTAGGGCTTCGGTCTGGTCGTCGAGGACGGCGCCAAGGCCGGTGAGGAAGCTGGTGATGGCTTCGAGCTGATCGTCGTCATAGCGTCCGGCGAGCCCGGCCATGGCCTCGCCAAGCGGGGCGAAGAGGGAGAAGACCTCGGCTTGTCGGCCGGGGATGGGGCGTAGTTCCCAACGGCGCCGGTCGTCGGGGTCGCGTACCCGCTCGACGAAGCCCGCGGCTTCGAGCCGGTCAGCCACGCCGGTGATCGCCCCCCCGGTCAGACCGATCAGGTCGGCCAGGTTCTTTGCCGTGAGCGGCACGTCAGCGGCCCCAAGCAGGTCGAGGCATTTGAGGTCGGTGACCGACAGGCCGAGCCGAGCTGCGAGGTGGTGGTGGAACAAGACGGTTTTGGTCGCGAGCTCTCGGCCCAGCGTCTCGGAGATGTAGGCGATGCGGTCCTGCTGGGCCTTCACCGGCGGATCGCTTGACATGGTCTCCTCAATCATTTAGTTTCTAAATCACCGACTTGCTTAACTGTCATCCTAGCGAGTCGGACGCAGAAGCTCAAGCACCGAACAGAGGAGGAACGACATGACAACCAAGAGCAGGGCCGGGAAGGCCGCGTGGGCGGCGCGGGCCGTCACCTATCGCCGGGACCTCACGGACCGAATCGCCGCCGACGCCACGGCACGCACGAAGGCGTGGAGCGTCGCTGGGCGCATCCCCGTGCGGGTACGGATCATGGCTCGGCTCGCCGGTCGGCCCGTGCGCCTGCCTGACCGTGAGGGCCAACGGTGAACGCGGTCACGACCAGGCCGCAGCGGCAATCTGCCGGAGGGTTGCTGGGATCGGCCGGGGCCCCGGCGGTCAGCATCGAAGGGCTGTCCAAGACCTATCCCGGCCGGAATACGCCCGCGCTGGACGGCGTAAGCCTCACCGTCGAAGCCGGCGAGATCCTCGCCCTGCTCGGCCCGAACGGCGCCGGCAAGTCCACCCTGGTGGGCTGCGCCACGACGACGGTCGTGCCCACCGCGGGGCGGGTGCGGATCGCCGGCCGGGATGTCGCGGCCGACCCCGTCAGGGCGAAACGCAACATCGGGTTCGTACCGCAACACAACACCCTGGATCGCCAAGTCAGCGCCTTCGAGAACCTGTATCTGCACTGCCGCTACTTCGGTATCGACCGCAGTGACGCTCGTCGCCGGGCAGGCTCGCTGCTGGAGATGTTCGGCCTGGCCGACCGTTCAACCGCCTCCGTTTGGGCGCTGTCGGGCGGCCAGGCCCGACGCCTGCAAGTCGCCCGGGCGCTCGCCCACTTCCCCAAGGTGGTGTTCCTCGACGAACCGACGGTGGGGCTCGATCCCCAGTCCCGCCAAGTGCTCTGGGATCTCATCGCAACGCTGCGTGACCACGGCACCGCGGTGGTCGTATCTACCCATCACATGGACGAGGCCGATGTTCTCGCCGACCGGATCGCGGTCATCGACCACGGCCGGATCATCGGCCTGGACTCGCCCACCGGACTCAGGGCATCGGTCGGGGCGGAAACCGTGATCAGCCTCACCGCGACCGGCGACACCGTCGCCCTGGCCCTCCACCTCGACGCCCTGGCCCACGTGCGCGCCGTTCAGGCCGAGCCGCCCGGTGGGCTGCGCGTCCTGATCACCGGCGACCCCAACGCTGGTGTCGCCGCCGTGGTCGAGATCGCCGTCGCCTACCAGCTGACCGGGGTCACCGTCGAGCCCGTCAGCCTCCAAACCGTGTTTCTGACGCTGACCGGAAGGAGTCTCCGTGACTGATCTAGCTATTGGCATCCTCCCCGGCCTCGAGCCGGGTCCCTCGGCACCGAGACCAGGGTCGGCGTTCCTCGCCATCGTGGCCAGGGACCTGCGCGTGCTGCGCCGCACCCTGCCCGCCTTTGCCGCCCAGATCGCCCTCCAGCCGCTGCTGTTGGTGTTCACCTTTACCTACGTGCTCCCTAATGTGACCGGCGGATTCGGCGGCTACGCCACGCTCCTCATTCCCGGCTTGATCGCCGGCACGGCGTTCACCACCGGGATCTCCACCGTGACCACCCCCCTCGTCTCCGACCTCGGTGGCACCAGAGAGATCGACGACCGGGTCCTCGCGCCAATCACGATCCGCGGCGTCGCGCTGGAGAAGATCCTCATCGGAGCGGTCAACGCCTGGCTGTCCGCCGCGCTCGTGCTCCCCATATCCCTGCTCGTCTCGGCCACCCCGGTCCACCTCCACGTGGCCAGCTGGCCGGTCCTCATAGCCGCCGTGGCGCTGGTGGGCCTAGCCTCCTCCGCCCTCGGACTAACCATCGGCACGATCGTCAAGCCCCAACAGGTCGGGATCCTCTACGGCGTCTTCGTGATCCCTGTCCAGTTCCTCGGCTGCACCTACTACCCCTGGTCCGCCCTGCACGGCCTGCGCTGGGTCCAGATCCTCACCCTGGCCAACCCGCTCACCTACCTCTCCGAAGCCACGCGGGCCGCCCTCACCCCCCAGGTTCAGCACCTCCCAGTTGGGGTCAGCCTCGGCGTCGTCGCAGCCCTCACCGCCTTCCTCATAGCTGCTGGAAGTCGTCTCTTGAGACGGCGAATCCAGGCATAGACACGAGATGTGGCCCCTGGCTAAACATCGGAGAGGTGCTGTGCCGTCCTTATCTGGCTTCGCTCGCCGCGCAAACGAACGACAACTTCAACAGCGAGAGCTGGAGAAGGTTGGGGTGGTCTTCTCTGCCGCCAATGGGAAGGGATTGCACCGACGTCATTGGCTGAGAACCATCGTCGAGATGCCACCGAACCAATGTGCCCTGGAGACTGTGGGTTGATGGCGAACCGATGGGAGTTACCGCAGCATGTCATCGGGCTTATCGACGGCCGCTGGGCTCTCGCCGTTGTCGGCGAACTACAGGACGGAGGTCGCCGCTATCAAGAACTCGATGATGCCCTCGACGGCATCTCCCACAAGGTGCTCACGGACACGCTTCGACGACTCGAACGCGACGGCCTTGTCGTACGCCACCTCGATCCGAGCCGCGTCGACACCGCCACTCTCTATCGGTTGACCGATCTCGGCCGGTCCCTCGACGAACCACTCACCGCCCTCGAACAGTGGAACGAGGCCAACTGGCCGCACGTCGAAGCGGCACGTCGGCGCTGGAGCCAGCGTACCGAATAGGCCACCCCAAGTACCGCCCAGTGCTCCGTGGTAAGTCTGGCTTCGTTGAAGTGCCGTTTCATCGGATACCGGTTTCGCCTAATGACACCTTGTGCGCCCTGCGGGACTCGAACCCACCTGTGGGATACCGTCGTGCAAGCTTGGGGCTCATGAACGTAGAGCGCCGACTCGGCGAATTCGGGCTAACCCTGCCGGCCGCGGCCACCCTGCCTTTAGGAGTAGAGATCCCCTTCGCCTGGGTCCGCGTCCGCGGAGACCGGGCGTTCGTCTCTGGCCACGGCGCCCTCGCCGGGGACGGATCACCCGCGGGACCCTTCGGCAAGGTCCCCAGCGAGGTGTCGCTCGATGAGGCCCAACAATCCGCGCGGCTCGCCACGCTCGCCGTCCTTGCCAGCCTCAAGAGTGCCCTCGGCGATCTCGACCGAATCAGCGCCTGGCTGATGGTCAACGGCTACGTCAACGCCGAACCCGGATACCCACAGACGACCGCCGTGTTGAACCCGTCCTCCGAGCTCATCATCGACCTATACGGCACCGACGCGGGAAGCCACGCCCGCACCGCCATCGGGGTCGCCACTGTCCCCCTCAACCTGCCCGTCGTTATCTCGGCCGAAGTCGAGATCAACCCGCCCAAACCCTGAAGCACTTTGATCAGGGCAACTGCATAGGCATGCCCTGGACGTGCCTATGCACAGCTCCGCCCGATCCGCATCTCCGTCGCGAAACCGCAGCTTGCGGGCCGCTCGCGTCCGCGCCACTCTGCGTATGCTGCATACGCAAGGGCTGAGTAGGTCCCCACAAACTGTCCCCATAAACACAGAAGCCGGCGACCAAACATGCTGGTCAGCGGCCTATGCGTACGCAAGAAGGCGCGAAAAACGACCGTACTTGGTGGCGGGGGTAGGGTTTGAACCTACGACCTTCGGGTTATGAGCTGGACGAATCCGGTGCTAGCACGTGTTGGACAGTCCCAGATTGTGCCGTCTACCCGCGGTTCTGAGGTTACTCCATGACGGCCTGTGATGAACT
>Ga0182024_10000679_pt1 | contig 88444 bp, 75 predicted proteins | sample P32metaG_FD_120480 | JGI IMG/M metagenome (GOLD analysis project Ga0182024, IMG submission 120480) | Permafrost microbial communities from Stordalen Mire, Sweden - P3-2 metaG (Illumina Assembly) | ecosystem: Environmental > Terrestrial > Soil > Wetlands > Permafrost | place: Sweden: Stordalen... | reverse complement strand
ATGATGTCTTCGGGCTTCTTGTAGTCCGCCAGTAACTTGTCAATGAGTTTAAGGTCGATTGCCATCGGGTCTCCTTATTGTGATCCCTTCGATGGCCGTTTACACAGTTAAATTTACACCCTCAAGTGTACCGGCGCTGCCCCCAACTGAATCCTGCGACCTGAAGCCCTCCCTTCAGTTTGATGGGCAGGTAGAGGAGTTCCGTGCGTTAGGAGCTATTCCACTTGGCCGTGCTTGTGCCCGTTGCCGTTGACCCGTTCTAGAGACCGAATGAAGCGGTCGAGCCTGCGGTCGGTCTCGCGCAGTTGCCGAGCGGTCTCGCGCTGTTCAGCCTGGAGCTTGCGGTGGTCTTCTTCGATCCGCACCAGCATCTTCATGCCGGTGTGAACCAGCTTGCGGATGGCTGCGATCTCGCGGTCGTGCCGGTCCACGCGCTCTTTAAACGTCGCCATTCGAAATCCATTCTCCCACGGATTCGTTAATAAGCTGCGACCAGAACGCTCCGAGTGGCTCTAATGTATAGGCGATTCCCATCCCCCTAATCTTGACGGAGATTGGGGAGTATTTCTACAATGGAGTTTAGACCCATGGCTCTTCCGGTCCCGAAACCCAGGCACGTTCCGCTCTCCTCCTCGTTGTTGGATCAGATTGGCAATACGCCGCTGCTGCGCCTGACGAAGCTGGATGCGGAGCTTGCGGGGGTCGAAATCTACGCCAAGGCAGAGTTTTTGAATCCCGGAGGCTCGGTCAAAGACCGCGCCGCGCTGAACATGATCCTGGACGGGGAGCGCACCGGCCGGATGACGCATGACCGCGTCCTGCTCGATGCCACCAGCGGCAACACGGGCATCGCCTACGCCATGATCTGCGCGCTGAAGGGTTACAAGGTGAAACTGTGCCTGCCCGCCAACGCCTCGCATGAGCGCAGGCAGATCCTCAAAGGCTTCGGCGCGGAGATGGTGTTTTCCGATCCGGGCGAAGGCTCTGACGGCGCGATCCTTTTGTGCCGCCAATTGTACGAGGCCGATCCAGACGCCTACTTTTATCCCGATCAATACAACAACCCGGCCAACTGGAAAGCGCATTTCGACGGCACCGCGGTGGAGATCATTGAGCAGACTTCGGGCGCAATCACCCACTTCGTTACATCCATGGGCACCAGCGGGACGTTCACGGGAAACAGCCGGCGGCTGAAGCGCGACGTGCCGGGCGTGACCTGCATTTCCGCGCAACCCTCCTCGGGGTTCCATGGGTTGGAAGGCTTGAAGCACATGCCCACGGCCATCGTGCCGGGGATCTACGATCCTTTACTCGCCGACGAGAACCTTTGGATCGAGACCGAGGACGCTTACCGCATGACACGCTGGCTGGGACGCAACGAGGGGTTGCTGGTGGGCATGTCCTCCGGGGCCAACGTTCACGCGGCGCGCGAGGTGGGCCGGCGGCTGGTCAAGGAAGGCCGCCACGGCGTGATCGTCACGATGCTGTGCGACGGCGCAACGAAATATCTGAGCGAGCCATTCTGGGATGATCAAGATTGAGCATGCTAAACATTGAACCGCCTGCGTGGGAGGTGATGGTTTCCCACGCGGAATCCACCTTTCCAAACGAGTGCTGCGGGGCCATGATCGGCAATATCGACGGCGATCGGAAGCGCGTTACCGCCGCGGTTCCGCTCGAGAACGCCTACACCGGGGCGCAGGGCGCCCGGTATGAGCTGCGGCCAGAAGACCTGCTGGCAGCCGACCGGAAGGCGCGCGCGGCGGGGCTGGATCTGATCGGCATCTTCCATTCGCATCCGGATTGCGACGCGTATTTCTCGAAGACCGATCTCGAGAACTCCTGTCCATGGTATTCGTTCGTCGTACTATCGGTGAAGAGCGGAAAGTTCGATCACGCGGCAAGTTTCCTGCCCAATCCGGACCAGACCGCCGCCGAGAAAGAAGAATTGACATGGCCAAAATCCTGATTCCGACTCCTCTGCGCCAATTCACGGAGAAACACGATTCTGTGGAACTGGAGGGGGGCACCGTGGGGGAAGTGCTCACGGAACTCATCGCCAAGTTCCCCCATCTGCGCACCCAAATTTTCAACGACGCCGGCAAGCTGCGCAGCTTCGTCAACGTGTACTTGAACGACGAAGACATCCGGTACCTGGAGAAAGAGGCGACGACGGTGGTTTCGAGCGATACGCTGTCGATCGTGCCGTCGATTGCGGGAGGGGCCATTGATATTGCGCCGGCCCAGTCCGGCTCCATTGGCGTAGCGGAGCCATCGATCCATGCTGGGGCCACGACGGCTCCGGCCACGACGCTATCGAAAGAAGAAATTCTGCGCTACTCGCGGCATCTGATCATGCCCGAAGTGGGCATGGAAGGACAGTTGAAGCTGAAGAATGCCAAGGTGCTGATGGTGGGCACGGGCGGCCTGGGCGCTCCGCTGGGCCTGTATCTTTCGGCCGCGGGCGTGGGACGCATCGGCGTGGCGGATTTCGACGTGGTGGACCTCACCAATCTCCAGCGCCAGGTGATTCACGGCACCAAGGACGTGGGCCGCAAGAAGCTGGATTCGGCGGCGGACAAGATGCTGGACATCAATCCGCACATTCAGATCGACCGGTATGAGGTCGCCCTGGACAGCTCCAACGCGATGGAGATTTTGAAGCCGTACGATCTGGTGATCGACGGCACCGACAATTTCCCGACGCGTTACCTGGTCAACGACGCGTGCGTGATTCTGAAAAAGCCCAACGTGTACGGCTCCATTTTCCGCTTCGAGGGGCAGGCGAGCGTGTTCGCCTATCCGGGCGGGCCGTGCTACCGGTGCCTGTATCCGGAGCCTCCTCCTCCCGGTCTGGTGCCGAGCTGCGCGGAGGGCGGAGTACTCGGCATTCTCCCCGGCACCATCGGCCTGATTCAGGCAACCGAAGCGGTGAAGCTGATTCTGGGTATCGGCGAACCCCTGGTGGGACGCTTGCTGCTGTACGACGCTCTGGCCATGCGCTTCCGCGAGCTGAAGCTGCGGCGCAATCCGGAGTGCCCGGTGTGCGGCGATCATCCCACTGTCACCAAGCTGATCGACTACCAGCAGTTTTGCGGAATGCCACACAAGGAGGAGCCTGCTGTGTCTGTAGCGCAAGAAGGTGAGATCGATCCGGTGGAAGTAAAAGCGAAGATCGACCGGGGCGACGATTTTCTTTTGATCGACGTGCGCGAGCCGCACGAGTATCAGATCTGCAATATCCCGCAAGCCAAGCTGATCCCTCTGGGCGATCTGGCGAAGCGGCTGAATGAGCTCGATACCGCCCAGGAAATCGTGGCGCACTGCAAGAGCGGAGTGCGCAGCGGCAAGGCCGTCGATTTTCTCCGCCAGGCCGGCTTCCGAAAGGTCCGCAACATGAAGGGCGGAATTCTGGCGTGGAGCGACAAGGTCGATCCAAGAGTTCCGAAGTACTGAGGTACCGCTCGTTCCAGTCGCGGCTCAGTCACGAAGCAGTCGCGGCTCAGTCACGAACGCGGCTTAGCCGTCAACCCATTCTCCCGCAAAGCGTCTAGAATAGGAGAACTTCTGTACGGGAGGTCTGGTGCGGCGTTTTCCTGTTCTTTTCCTTCTATCTGTGTCGCTGGGAACGGCTCTACTAAATGCGGGGCAGGAGAGCGGCTACGTCTATGCGGCCGACCAGCCGATCCCCGGAGCCAGGGTGACGGCCCTTCAGGGCGACATGAAAGTGGTCGGCTATACCGACGAACACGGACGCTATGTGCTGAACCTGGGGCCCGGCATGTGGGACATCCAGGTGGAGATCCTGGGGCTCACGCCGGCGCATCAGCAGGTAACCGTCGGCGAGCAGGCCGGGGTCAAGGATTTCACGATGGAGATGCCCAAGTATGGGCAGGCGGCCGCTCCTGAGGCAGCGGTGATTCCTGCGGCTCCGGCGACGGCAACGCCAGGCCAGGGAGGACGCGGGCGCGGCCGAGGCGGTCCGGGCGGAGGCCAGGGCCGAGGTGGTCCCGGCGGGTTCCAGGGTCGGGGCGGTCCGGGCGGGTTCCAGGCGGCGGGCGGCGCGCGAGGCGGCGGCGCGGCGGGCGCTACCCAAGCGCCGGGTTTCCAAAACGCTCAGGTGACGGCCACTCAGGAAGGGCAGGACGCGCTTGCGGCTGCCGCCGCGGCCGGGCCCAGCGCTTTGGGCTTGGGCGACGACACGGGGGATCAGGCTTTTCTTGTGAACGGCAGCACCAGCGATGGTTTAGGCGCAGCCAGCGACTTTGAGCGGCAGAGGCAACAAGGCGGCGGTCGAGGCGGTCCCGGCGGCGGCGGACCGGGCGGAGCGGGAGACGCGTCCGGGTTGGGAATCCCTCCGGGAATGAGCGCGCTCGATAACAGCAATCTGGGCTTGGGCGGACTCGGCGCCGACGCGATCAATGGTGGATTCGGCGGAGGCGCGGCGGCTGGAGGCGGCGGTGCTGGATTCGGCGGGGGCGGTGGTGGCGGTGGAGGCCGAGGAGGTGGAGGCGGCGGTGGCGGTGGAGGCCGCGGAGGCGGCGGCCGTGGGGGCGGCGGCGGTGGCGGAGCCCGCGGAGGTGGCCGCGGCGGCCGAGGCAACCCCAATGCCTCTTTCGGCAACCGGCGCAGGAACACCAAGCCCGCTTTCCAAGGCTCGATCGCTCTTACACTGGCGAACTCGGCGCTGAACGCCGCGCCGTTTTCGTTGAACGGCACGCCGGCGGCCAAGCCGTCGTCGGACCGGGCAGCCTACGTGGGGAATCTGGCCGGGCCGATGATCATCCCCAAGATCATGAACTGGCAGCGCGCACAGTTCCAGCTTAATTATCAGGGCACCACCGCCCGCAGCCCGACCAGCAGCCTGTCGGAAGTGCCCACCCCAGATCAGCGGATGGGCAACTTCTCGGGCCTCACCGTGGCCAACAATCCGGTGACGATCTTCGATCCGCTCAGCGGGCAGCCGTTCATGAATAACACCATTCCTCTGACGCGACTCGATAACGCCGCGTCAAAGCTGCTCTCCTATTACCCGCAGCCGACCTATTCGATCGGGGGGATTCTTCCGGGAACCTCTTCGTGCGCCGCGCCATGTACCCAGAACTACAGGCTGGTGGCCTCTCCGCCGAGCACCAGCCAGAATATGGGAGTCCGCCTGAACGCTCCGCTGAACAACAAGGACCGGCTGAATTTCAACATTCAATATCAGGGCCGGAACTCCACGACGGAGCAGCTTTTCGGATTCCGCGATACCGGCACGGGATATGGCACGAGCGGGTCGATTGGGTGGAACCATAGTTTCGCGCCGCGCTTCAACAACGTCGCTACCGTAAGCTACAGCCGCAACGTCGCCCAGAGCAATCCGTATTTTGCAACCACGAAGACCAATGTGGCCTTTCTGGCCGGAATCGTGGGGACGTCGCAGGCGCCCATCGACTATGGGCCTCCGAGCATTGGAATTTCCAGTTTCGGCACGCTGAGCGACGGGATCTACCAGCTCACCCGCCCGCAGACGCTCAGCTTCACCGACAACGTCACCTACGTGTGGAAGCGCAAGCACAATTTTACGTTCGGCTACATGGTCCGCGTGGCGGATAGCCCCAACAATAATGAGCAGAGCTCGCGCGGCCAGTTCAGCTTCGACGGCCAGGCGACCGCCCAGTATCTCAACGGCGTGGCGGTTAAGAACACCGGATACGGCTTCGCGGACTTCCTGCTGGGGCTGCCCTACACCAGTTCCATCCAACTGGCCACCAACGATTATCTGCGGAATTGGGCGACAGCCGGATTCGTGCAGGACGATTATCGCGTGGCGCGAGGGGTGACAGTGAACGTGGGCTTGCGCTATGAGTATTTCGCGCCCGACACGGAGAAGTACGGGAGGCTCACGAACATGGTCTTGAATTCGAGCCAGACGGAGGCAGCGTTGGTGACGCCTTCGGGGGCCATTCTGCCAGGCTCGGTGACGCCGCTGCCAGGCCAAAACGTGTCGCCTTTTACCCAGCAGTCGCTCCCGAGCAGCCTGGTGGAGCCCGAGAGGATGATGTTTTCTCCCCGCATCGGAGTCGCTTGGCGGCCGTCACAAAAACATTCCACCAATTTCCGCGCCGGCTATAGCATTTTCCACAGCGGCGGGGCCTACGGCACGATTGCCAATAATATGCTGGGGCAGCCGCCCTTCACCGAGAACACGATCAACACCAGTTGTGTGCCCAATTGCAGTGCCACCAGCACTCCGCTGACACTGGCGAACGGGTTTCCGTCATCGGCCGGCGTCAACACCCTGACCAACACTTGGGCCATCAATCCGAACCAAAAACTGCCCTACGCGCAGAACTGGACCTTCACGGTTGCGCAAACGTTGCCGCACAACGTGCTGCTGGAACTGGAGTACATCGGGACCAAAGGCACGGACCTGACTATAAACGAGGCGCCGGCGGTATCGGCGGCGGGCGCCGCGGTGATCGGCAACACCAAAGCGTTCAGCTACAATACCTGGGGCGCCAATTCGACCTATAACGCCGGGCAGGCGCGCGTGACCCGGCGCTTCTCCACCGGGATGTCCGGGGTGGTTTTGTATACCTTCTCCAAAGCCATCGACGATGCGTCGAGCTTCAACGGGACGGGAGGCACGGTGGTGCAGGACCCCAACAACTGGGCGCTGGAGCGCGGGCTATCGAGCTTCGACCAGCGGCACCAGTTGTCGTTCACCTATATGCTCTCTTCTCCGGTGGGTGTACGCGGATTCATGCGCAACGGCGGATGGAAGACCCACGCGCTGGCCGGATGGACGTTGCAGGGGACCTACAAATGGGCCACGGGGACGCCGCTGACGGCGACGGTTTCGGGCGCTCAGTCGAATGGCGGCGGCTTGGCTGTCGTGGGCGGCTCCGAGCGTGCCGAGGCCACCGGACTTCCCCTCCAGGGCGGTCCCGGGCAATACTTCAATCCTCTGGCCTTTACGACGCCGCCGCCGGGACAACTCGGAAACGCGGGCGTGGATACGATTACCGGCCCGGTGCAGACGTCGCTCAACGCCACGCTCAACCGGGCCTGGCGCATCGGCGAAAGCCGGCGTCAATTGCAATTCCGTCTGAGCGCGACCAACGCGCTGAACCATGTCACGATCACGGGGTTCGGGACCGCCGTGGGCGCCAGCACTTACGATCTTGCCACAGCCGCGTCGGCGACCCGGACGGTCACAGCCATGTTCAGATTCAGCTTTTGATGAAGAGACTATGAGACTATTTTTCGTCCTCGCAAGCACCGTCTTACTTGGTGTCCTGCTGCTGCCGTCTCGCGCCCAGCAACCTGCGCCAGGCGCGCAGACCAAGGCAACGCCGCGGGCCGCGCCGCCGGCTCAGGACGAGGGAAAGCCCGCGCTGTTCACTACCGGTTCCCGGCTGGTGGTGGTGGACGTGACCGTGAAGGATAAGTCCGGCAACACCATCAACGGGCTCAAGATCTCCGATTTCGCCGTGACCGAGGACGGCCAAAAGCAGAAGGTCGAAGTCTTCGAGCCGCAGGTTCTGACCATGGAACCGGAGCCGCCGCCGGAGCTCCAGCTCGCCGATGAGCTCAAGCTGCCGGAGACTCCCAACACCACCATCACCTTTGAGGCGCCGGGTAAGGTGCAATACCACGATAAGCGCCTGCTGGTGCTGTTCTTCGATTTCTCATCGATGGCCGTAGCGGACCAGTTGCGGGCGCAGGATGCCGCGCTGGAGTATCTCAAGAAGAGCATCACCAAGGACGATGTCGTGTCGGTGATGCTGTACACCAGCGTGGTCAACATTTTGACCGATTTCACACAGGACCGCGACATTCTGACCCAGGTCATCAAAGGCATGCCGATCGGCGAAGCGACCGAACTCGCCGGGCTCGCGGACACGGGCGGTTGCACCGGTGAGGATACGGGTGCGGCCTTCGTCGCCGACGAGACCGAGTTCAACATCCTCAACACGGATCAAAAGCTGGCGGCGCTGGAGACGGTCGCGCGCACGCTGGCGAACCTGCCGGAAAAGAAGGTGATGGTGTACATTTCCGGGGGCGTGAGCAAGACCGGCATCGACAACCAGGCGCAAATGGAAGCCTCGGTCAACGCGCTGATGAAGGCCAACGTGGTGATGTATCCGCTGGATGCGCGCGGCCTGATGGCCGACCCTCCGGGCGGCGGGGCCAGCACCGCGGGCTCGCGCGGAACCGGTGCGTTCAACGGCAGCAACTACAATTCGCAGCGGGCCACCGTCAACGACTCGCAGGAAACGCTGACGACGCTCGCCGCCGATACCGGTGGAAAGGCGTTCCTGGACAGCAACGACCTGGCGCTCGGCATCAAGCTGGCCCAGCAGTCCATGAGCAGCTACTACATCATCGGCTACTACACCGGCAATACCAAGGAAGACGGCAAGTTCCGCAAGATCAAGGTCTCTCTGACCAACGGCAACACCTCCGCCAGGCTGGAGCACCGGCAGGGTTACTACGCCGACAAAGATTGGCACAAGATGAATGGCGAGGACAAGGAGCAGCAGTTGAAGGAGGCCATCTCCGCGGGCGACCCGATCACTGAGCTGCCTCTGGCCCTGGAAGTCGATATCTTTCGCATCGGTCCGACCAGCTATTTCGTGCCGGTATCGGTGCGGGTTCCAGGCTCGGAGATCGAACTGGCGGCCAAGGGCAACGGTGGAACCACCAAGATCGACTTCTACGGCACGATCCAGGATGAGACCAAAGCGACTGTGCAGAGCGCTCGCGATTTCATCACGATCACGCTGGATCAGGAGAACAAGGAACGTGCCTCCAAGAGAATCTACCAGGACCAAACCGGTTTCACGCTGGAGCCGGGCCGTTATCGCATGAAGTTCGTGGTGCGCGAGAACGTCTCCGGGAAGATAGGCACGTATGAAAAGCGCTTCATCGTGCCGGATTTGAGCGCGGACACCTCCGGCCTGAAGACGAGTACGATCGTCTTCAGCAACCAGCGCGAGGCTCTGAAGGCGGCGGTGGGCTCGGCCGAGAAGGCAACGACGAAGACGGTTTCGGCGAATCCGTTGATCGACGGCGACACGATGGTGATGCCCAACGTGGGCGACACGAAGATATTCCGCCGCCGCCAGAACATGTTCGTGACCTTCGACGTGTACGACGCGCGGCCGGACCCGAAGGACGCGAAGCTCCGCCATATCAAGGTCAGCATGAGCCTGTTCAGCAAGGACAAGGAGACGGGCGCCGACAAGCTGGCGTTCCAGGTGGCGCCGCTCGACTTCACGCAAATCGCCGACACGCGTCCGGATGCGGTGCCGGTGAAGCTACAGCTTCCGCTCAAGGATCTGGCTCCCGGGGAGTACACCTGCCAGATCAACGTCGTCGACGAGGTCGGCCGCAAGTTCGCCTACCCGCGGGAGCAAATCGTGATTACGCAATGACCGCGCGCATTAACGCGTGGAAACCGACTTCCGCTATCGGCGCGTGGCGACGATGTCGAGATACTCGCTTTCACCTAGCGCGGTGCCGTTGGGGGCACGGTTGTGCTCCTCGATGAGCTCCGTCATCTCCTTCGCCAGCGACTCTTGGGCTTCGGATGATGAATGTTGGAACGCGCGAATGGCCGGGCCGAAATACGTCTTCATGAACTCCACCCAATGAGCGGGAGACCGCGACCGGAATCGGACCACTTCGCGCTTAATCCGAAGGTCACTGACGTATGCTCCCAATCGCTTTTTCAACACGGATTCGTCGCCCCAGGAGACCGGCAAGTCCACCTGGGTCCCCGGAGGGGAATACCGCGCGAGAATGCGAAATAGTTTACCCAGCATGCCTTCAGGAGTCCAATTCGCCATCGCGATCTTTCCGCCCGGCCGGCAGGCTCGCGCCATTTCCGCCGCGGTTTTCTCGGGATCGGGCGCGAAGATCGCGCCGAAGGTGCTCATCACCACATCGAAGGAGGCATCCTCAAATGGAAGCGCGGTTGCGTCGCCTTCTTGAAAGTCGATTTGCAAACCCTCCGCCGCCGCCCTCAGCTTGGCGCGTTCGAGCATCGCGGGCGTGATATCCACGCCGGTCACGACCGCTCGCCGCCGTGCCGCCGCCAGTGCCGTGTTGCCCGACGCCGTCCCGACATCCAGTACCCGGTCGCCCGCCAGAACCGGGACGGATTCGCACAAGAGCTCGCCCACGATGGAAAGCTCGACGCCCATCTTGGGGAAGTCTCCAACCGTCCAGGTTTCCTGTTGCAGCCGGTTCAGTTGTTCAAGGTTCATCGAACTCCTTGGATCGCCCCCAAGCGACCACCCCCGAGTAATGGTTCGTTCGCCTCAGGAATAAAGTTACGGCATCATGAGAGGGCAGTATAACTAAAATCGCCGGAACTTCGAACTAGATGAGTGAGACGCCACTTGACGACCGCGAACTGAGGAAGCTGATGACGCTATACCAACGCGCCGACCCCGCCGCTATCGAGGAGCTGGTCCGGCGCATCTCGCCTCCGCTTCTCCGCTACTTCGGCTGGCCGCGGACCGGGCAAAATGACGCAGAGGATTCGCTGCAAGACTGCTGGATCAGGATTCACGGCGCGCGTCACACGTACCGCTCTATCGAACCGGTGATGCCGTGGATCTATGCAATCGCGCGACACACCCGCCTGGATGCTTACCGGAAGCGGCGGCGGCTGGAAGCGCGAGAGGTGCTGGTCGCGAGCGTTCCCGAAGGGAGCCGTCAGACGCCGCAGGCGGCGCTTCACCAGCAGGACGACTTCGATCGCCTGATCGCCAGCCTGCCTGAGGCTCAGCGCGAGGTCCTGGTGATGTTAAAGGTCTCGGGGATGAGCCTTGAAGAGGTGGCAAACGCAACCTCGTCGACTATCGGAGCCGTGAAGCAGAAGGCGCACCGGGCATACGCAACGCTTCGCCGCGCGCTGGGGAAGGATCGCGAGAATGCCGGATAATCCGGTTGACGCCGCGCTCGAACGCCGGAGCGGATGGCAACAATGGCTGCAACAGCCCCAAAGATTGTGGCTGCATCACGTGTTGTTCCAGATCCACTTTGGGTTGGGGGCGGTGGCGGGTGGATACCTTGCGCTCCTGAGCGTTACCGGGAGCATTATTGTTTACCGAAACGAGCTATCGCGGTGGACTTCCGTCGAGTGGATCGTGAAGCTTCATACGAACCTTCTCTTGGGATCGGCCGGTCGTTTGGTGAACGGCATTGGCGGGGTCTGTTTGACGTTGCTTTGTCTGACAGGAGCCATCATATGGTGGCCAGGAATGAAGAATTGGCGTCGCAGTCTTACCGTGAGCTGGGGGGCGCAATTTGCGCGCATCAATTGGGACCTGCATAGCGCGCTTGGATTCTGGTGTTTCCTCTTTGTTCTGTTATGGGGAATCTCCGGGATCTATTTTTCCTTCCCACGATGGTTTGACACCCTGCTCCTCCTGGATTCCGCTGACCGGGTTACTGACCAAGGTTTGTTTTGGCTCGCCGAGCTGCATTTTGGAAGATTCGGCTGGTTTACCGAAGCCGTCTGGGCCGTTTTTGGTTTGGTGCCTGCCGTCCTGGCATTCACGGGTACTTTCATCTGCTGCCGCCGGGTGATTTACAAGAAGCCTTCTAACCCATACCGGGTTTTGGGAGTGGCTGTGGGAAAGGATCGCGAAGATGCCAGATAATCAGGGCGACACCGAGCTTGAAAGCCGGTTGGAGGTGTGGGCAGCCTCGCAGTCCGGCGCGCAGCTTCGCCCGGAAATTCAACACAAGCTCCAGAGCATGCTGGCGGCATCCCTTATGCCGGTGGAGCCGCTTCCCTCCCAAGGCAGGCTGGTCCTGGCGTTCCTCGGCCTGTACGCCGTCTGTGCCGCGGGGCTGATTGCGATTTTGGACAAAGCAGGCTTTCATCTGATGACGGGATCGCAGGTGGGTTGGATGACGGCGATCTTAACCAGCGGAGGAATTCTGTTCTCGTTTATGCTCGCCTGGCGAATGGTTCCCGGCAGCCGTCAGGCGTTCCCACCTTCGCTTGTCCTGGCGCTATCCGGTATTGGGGTGATCGGCGGAATCGCGCTGTTCTTTCCGTGGCGGGCATCCCACGCTTTTGTTTCGGAGGGTTGGCCGTGCGCGGTCATGGAACTGACGATCGCCGTTCCGGCCACATTCATCTTCTGGCTGCTCGCGCGCCGCGGCGCGCTCTTCGCATCGGCCGGAGTCGGAGCGGTGGTGAACGGCTTGGCGGTCTTCCTGGCCTTGACGCCTCTTCAATTCCAGTGCATGTTCCAGCAGGCGCCGCATCTGCTGGTCTGGCATGCGGGAACGGCGGCAATATTTATGGGCGCGGGCGCACTGATAGGAGCCGTGCGAAGCCATCGGCGGATCTCGTGAGCGTCACGACGTCTCTGCTATCGTAGTCTCTACTTCCAGCTCGCGCAGATCGCGGCCACGAGTTTCGTGACCAAAAGTCGCGATCAGTAGCAGCGATGCGACGGTCGGAATCGCGATTGCTCCGGCCGCCAACCCGAAGGCCGGAACTAAGGCGAATGCCGACAATCCTTGCGCCATGACCCCGCCGATTTTACTGCATCCGGCAACCCAGCCGGTCGCCCGGCCTCGCTGCCTGACCGGAAAACTCTCCGCGGCGTACGGCATTAGAATCGAAATCACTCCGCTGGTGCCCACGATCAAGAGCGAGACGGAGACGAGCGGATTCGAAAGGAATGGCAACGCGGTGTTCTTACGAAGCAGGGTCGCCAATAGCCCCAGGACCGTAATGCCTATGGCAAGGATCAGCACCCGCTTGGTGCTCCAGAGACTGTAAAGGTACGTCGCGACGGCAACGGTTGGGATTGCGATCAACGCCGAACGCGCAATCACCGCGCTTGTAAGCCCTACGCTGCGCCCCTCGGCGATAAGGCTAGCCGGTAGCCAGAGTAACACCCCAAAGTTCACGAAGCCCCAAGCCAGCGCAGCGAGCGTGAGTGCGACGCTCAAGGCGCGAAGAGGACGAGACTTTGCAGGCAAAGCGGATTGGCGGCCGTCCGCGTTATCGTTCTTGGCGGCATCGTGCGTTGCCCCCAAGCTTGGATCGGTTTTAAGCATTGACCCATAACGGGCGAGTGTCGCGCGCGCTTCCTCGATACGACCCATTTCCAGCAGGAAGCGAGCCGATTCGGGAAGCAGTGGGCTTAGGACGATAAGAAGCAGCCCGGTTGGGCAGCCGATCAACCACATGACACGCCAGCCAAAAAACGGCTGCAGCAGTGCCGATAGCTCGCTGGTAGCGAAATATCCGCCAATCGTGCCAATGCCGCCGATAAGCACCAAGCACCAGCCCCGATGTTTGGTCGGCATGATTTCAGCGAGCATCGCATTGGCGACAGGCAGCATCCCGCCGGCGGCAAGCCCCATCATGAAGCACATGAACACATTCCAGGAAAAGGACGGCATGGCTCCGCAGATGGACGTGCCTACGAACAGGACCGCCGCGAGTAGAATCGAGGCGCGCCGGCCGTAAAGATCCGCCAGCCCGCCCCAGATGAATGAGCCCACAGTGGTGCCGGTCAGCGCGCAAAACGGCAGTACCGCGACCGCAGCGGAACCGAGGCCGTACTCGGTGCGCATGCCCGGCGTCACGAACCCGAGGGTGGCCGCTTTCATTACGTCGACGACAAGCGCAACGGCGAGCACGCCTATCTGGAGCCAATGGGCCTTCGTGAGCGGAGCATCCTCCGGCGGCATGATCCTTCCGTAGCTGACGCGCTCAGGTTGGCGGCGGGGCAGCAGACCGTACGCAGCGGCGGCGACCCCAAGAATGATCAACCCCATGCCCACGAGCATGCCCCTATCCATCGGCATGCCGGCTAATCTGAAGCCCGTTTTCCGGCCCATCAAAAACATCGGCAGATGCAGCGCAACGCCGACCGTCACCATGGCCGAACCGCACCAGAAGGCGAGCATGTTGTGCCATTGAGCGAAAAGAGACGGGTCCCGATTCATCCTCGTTTGTTCATTCGTCGGCGCCGGGCTTAAAGTTACGTTGTAACCCCACTCGCAGCCTCGCGGGTTGTTTTCCGAGGCGTGCCGCGCGCGAGCCTGCAATAGCGGGCTGAAGCCGGCTCCCGTTCCGAATCCGGCTAAGTTCCTACGCCGTCTCTTGGTACCTTCAGGGACAGGTCTCAGAGGGGCGCGCTGATTGAACCAACCAGCGGATTCCGGATAATGGTGCCACAAAGCGCAGAATCGGAAGAGGTTGTTGCCGCTAGAGGTACCAGCGTTGGGCGGGCGTTCGCATCGCCCCGCCCCGACCAACAAAGCAATTCATTTATCTGCTATCCGCAATCCCAAGAGTTCTTTTGTTCATAAACACGCTTCTGCAAAACGAGTCAACAACGGTCTTGTCTATCGTGTCCGCAGCGAAAAGGCCCTTAGGCTAGCGTAGTCCCGACATAGTTGCGAGTCGACCGCATCCCCGAAAGGAATCGGGTCGCAAATCCCGGCGCTAGAGTTTTTCCGGAACGGTCGAAGACCCCTACGAGAAGTGGCATGTCGATGGGGCAAGCGGTGTTCGCGTCGGAGCAGACGCATTTCCTGAAGACGGTGGCACTGTTGGAATCTTTGATAAAAGCGAAGGGAATGCCAGTTCCACCAGCTCAGGCGAGAGTCGTCTCGCGCCCTGTCCGATGAATTATACGTTCATAATTTCGAAGCACCGTTCAAGGCTTTTGACTGGATCATTACCCATCGCAGGCCGCCACTCGTGGGCCACAAATCCGGTGTATCCGAGATCGGCGATCGCGTTGGCGATGAACCGGAAGTTGAGTTCTTGTTTGTCGTCGATTTCCAAGCGGCCGGGCACCCCTGCGACGTGGATGTGGCAGATGTGGTCGAAGTTATCGCGCAACGTCCGGGTTACGTCGCCATCCGCGACCTGAGCGTGGTAAATGTCATACAAGATCTTCACGCGTGGTGAATTGACGCGCTTGACCACATCAAGACCCCATGCCATATGATCGAAGATCTGATCGGTACGCTGGTCCGCGGCGACCTTGGAGTTGGTAATTTCCATGCACACGTTAATACCCTTTTGCTCGGCATAGCCCTTCACGCGGTTCAGTATCGCGACTGCGTTATCGGCGCCTTCTTCCCTAGACATGCCCCGCCGTTCGCCGGGGATCGCAATAAGAACGGAGCACCCAACGCTCGCGCACATGTCGATCCCGGCATGAGTGGCTTGTTCAATCTGGTCGTGGATTTCCTTGCGGATCAATCCATTCTGGAAACTGGTTCCCGTACCAGTCATCATGCCGGGCGCCAAGCCATTTTGCGTCAGGATCGGTACCTGCTGGGCTGTGGGCAAATCTACGCCCTTGAATCCAATGCGAGCGAGAATCTTGCACCTCTCCTCGAAAGAAGTCGTCGAGCCCGTCCAAACTGAAGCCATCACGCTTTGCTTGATGCGGGTGCGCGGAGTCGCCGGGGTTTGGGCGGACAGTTGACCGGCACCCTGCGTTGAAAGCGTGACTAGGGGCGCAGCCATGCCAGCTAAGAATGTTCTTCGTTCCATGCGCGCCAATATACCATGCGTGGCGGTTCCGGTAAACCTGCCAGGGTCGCATACGGAAGCTGTCGTGGCGTTCCGGTCCAGAAGCCCGGTTGGAGGAAGCGTCGCGATCATCTCCTCGAACGCCGTTTCGTGGACCTCATGCGGGTTGCCTTTCCGCCACCCTCTGAGGCATGAACAGGCCTCGCCGTAAAGCAAGCAGTCTTGGTGGCGGCTAGAGCACGCGTCCAAAACCGCGGGCCCGAATCCGCTTAAAATTGGAAACGCGCGATCACCGTTCCTGTCCGGCCACTATTGGCGTAAGCTGTGTTCGGCGGCAGGTAAGCGTTGCTTAAGACTCCGAACCCGGCGGTGTAGATGGTGCCGTTGCCGGCGCCTTTCGCCGGTGGATTCTGCGGATTCGAAGTGAAACCCGCGGGAGTCGCTATCAACGTGCGATTGAAGATGTTGACGAATTCGCCTCGGACGGAGAAATCGTACTTGCCTTCCTTGCCGACGCGGAAATGGCGGCCGATATTAGCGTTCTCCGAGGGAATGCGCGCCCCGCGAAAATCCTTGTAGAGCACCGCCGAGGCTGCGCACGTCGAATTGGTCGGGCAGGGGGCCCAAGCATTGGGATTCAGCAGCTGCGTGTAATTGGCGTTGAATGAGCTTTGAGTGTTGATGTTGACTCCTGGCGTATACAGGGGCTGGCCCGGAACACGGATGTCCTCGCTCGTCAGGAAATTCGCCGTAGGACTGGTGGGAGGCGTAAGGTACGGACCACTCTGGTAACGCGAGTACCACCCGAGCTGCCAATCTTTGCTCAGCGCATTGATATACCGTGGCAGGAAGCCAGCTTTCGGGACCGTGTAGATCGCGTTGAAGGTTAGCGCACGCGGAGGGTAATTCTGCAATGCCCACACTGCGCTTGCCGGGTTGAAGAAATCCTGCCGCGTCGCCCGGTTGAATCCCTGGCCCCAAGTAAATGCTCCGCTGGCCTGCAAATTGTGGGAGAGCCGCTTGGTCGCCTTGACTTGCAACGAATCGTATTTGGAATTGCCGGTCGGGGATCCCGAGGGCTCGATCGCCCCATACTGCGGGAACGGGTACAGCGCGCTTTGCAGACTGTTCCCTAACGGGAAACCGCTGTACGGCAGAAAGTTGGGGAACCCGCGCGCCGCCAGCGCGGTTTGGACCGCCACGCTGCTCAGCGGCTGCGTGAGCAAATTACGGTCATTATTGTTGTTATAAGTGGTGCTCGCGCAGACTCCTCCGCCGGAAGTGCAAGGGCCGGTTCCAGGATACGGATAGAACCCATACTGGGCATAGGTTTGCGGCGATGTCTGGCTCAGCATACCGAGAGGACCACTCAGCCAAGCCGCACGGTTGGCCACGTAGCTCGCCTCGACCACAAAGTCCCGCGTGACTTCCCGTTGGAAGCCGACGCTAAATTGATTTATGCGGGGCGGCCGGTTCTGATTCCCGTCCGGCACAAACACGCCGTTCGTAACATTTGGCAAACCGCCCGTAGTGCCCGGAAGCGGGAGGACGAACTGGTTGGTTGTCGGCCATTGCGGCGTCACGATGGAGCCCGGAGTTGCGACGTTGATATACTGCGCGCCGTTCGGCTGCGGCGGAATCGGAGTAGTCCCCGGCGTGGCGAATATATTGCCGGCAAATCCCGCTATGTACTGATAACTCATCCCCCATCCACCTCGGAACACCGTCTTGGGGTTAATTTGATAGGCCACGCCCAGCCGGGGCCCGATACCATACGGATAAGCCGGCTTGTAGAACGCGCAGTTGCACGTGCTGGCGTATTGAATCGCCCCGAGGCGTCCACCGGCATTTGGATTGGCCAGCGTCGGGTCGAGCTGCCCCAACCGCCCGTATTCCTCACGCTGGGGAGTCGCATAATCCCAGCGCACGCCATAATCCACCGTCAGCTTGCGGGTCACCTTCCACGAGTCTTGCACGAACAGTCCCCACGCCGAATAACCATTCCTCGTACCCTCAAAATTCGGAGTCTGATTAATGGAAGTATAGTCACCCAGCAGAAAACTGGCGTAGCCGAAGCCCTGCGAAAACCCGTTAAAGCTTACCGCAGGTGCGAATGGTTGTGAAGTAGGACCCACGCCGGTCGCGAGGGTTACGCCGGAGATGTCCGCGTTGTAGCCGATAAGGCCCTCGAATTCCACTTCCGCACCCGCTTTAAACCTGTGGTTGCCTTTCACCCAGGTTGCGTTGGCGTTGAAGGTAGGCCTTTCCTCGTGGAGCAACGACTGCAATTGGCCGGAGGTGCCGATATTCTGCATTCCACCATAAGTGGTATTCGACATCCCTGTCACGCTCGGAAACTGGCGGTCTTGGATAAAGCCCGTGAGTCCGAATGCAGAAGGATTGAAACTCAGAAATGGCGCCCGGTCGCTGAAAATGGTGTCCATGTAACCGGCGCCAAAGTGCAGCAGCAGCGTGGGACTCAGCGTACGATCGTAGTTCAGCCTCCAGGTGTTGGTGGGAATCAACCCGCCGCGATACTGTCCGATCTCCAACGGCAAGCCATCCGCGGCGAATGGACCTGTATTGATCGTGGTCTGGACATTATTTCTCGACCAGTAGAACGACAGCTTGTCCTTGGCACTGATGTTTTGATCAATCTTCAGGCTCGGGATGGCTGAGTATTGCCCACCGGCAATGCTGCCGGTATAGTTGGAGGCCAAATTGGTATTGCCCGGATTCGGGTTAGGGAACAAGGCTTGCATGGCCAAAGCGGTCGCATTGAAACGGGTGGACGGGACCATGTTGTTCAGAAAGGGAGTGGCGTACTGCAAGCCGTTCGCAAGGGTGGCGCGCGTTAAAGGATCGTAAATTTCATTCGCGTACATCGTGCGGCCCAAAGCATCGGTATAGCCCGTTCCGCCTAAGCCCCCGGTCGGAATCCCATAAGTGCCGCACGCACTGCAAGTCCCGTTCGGCGAAATCGCCGAGAAGTCCCCATTACGAAACGCCGGCGTCGGCACGGTATCGCTGAACGTGAAAAGCTGGCGATACTTAAACTCCTCATAACTCCAGTAAAAGAACGTCTTGTTTTTCCCGTTATAGACCTTAGGGATGCTGACCGGGCCGCCCAAGGTGCCGCCGAAATCGTGACGCCGGTATTCCGGGCGGAACTTGCCCCCATCCCCGCCAGAGATACTGCCGGGGCCCCCGCTAATGCTGAATGGATATCCTGCGTTTAAATCTTCGTTGACGAAATACTCGTACCCGGAGCCGTGATATCGATTCGTCCCCGATTTCATGGTCATGTTGACGACCATGCCCCCTCCCTGTCCGAATTCGGGGGCGTAGTTGCTGGTCTGGTAGCTGATTTCCTGAATCGCATCCACACCAGCCTGCGCCATCGAGGGGTACTCGGTTAAATTGAAGAGGCGGTCACTGGAGTCCTGACCCTCAATGCGATAGCCCGCGTTGGTGCCATTCCCACCCAATCCATTCATGATGGCGCCGCCGGAACTACCCGGAAGTGTCGTGAGCGTCGCATAAGGATTCCGGTAGCCTCCCGTGATTTCGAGAAGAGGCAGATCGTCCATTTCCTTGAGCGTGATGTTATGCGCCGTTTCGCCGCTCTCCGTCTTGAGCAGAGACGCTTCGGCCGTCACGGTCACCGATTCGGCGGCGGAACCTACTTGCAACGGGACGTCTTCCTTCAAGATTTGTCCCGCGGCGATGGCCAGATTGGTGTGACTGTAAGTCTTGAACCCAGGCACCTTCGCGGTGACCGTGTAAGTGCCCACCGGCAAATTCGGGATCGCATAGTTCCCCACGTTGGTGGATGCCGCAGTATAAAGAGCCCCTGTCTCGACATTCGCAGCCTCCACGGCCGCGCCGGAAATCACCAAGCCAGTCGGATCGGTAACAGTACCCGTAATTGTTCCGTTCACACCTTGGCCGAAAGCCGACAGCCCAGTGGCGGCTAGACCGACGATGAACCCCAGAGACCAAACGATTCGCATGATTCATCTCCCTCTCTTCGTATCAGAATTCAAGCGTGCGGGCTCCTTCGCCACCAAATCCCTCTTCATTTGCGAACAACCCTAGAGCGTCCGAGCCGTAGTTGAAGGTGGGTAAGAGCACGGCCGGAATCGTATCACAAACGACGGTCGTGCTCAATCCCAACGTCCGAACGTCCCAACGCCCGAACATCCCACCGAACGGGGCTTCGCGTCGGCGATTTCGACGCGGTGGTGAAGGCTCTGAAGGCGGAGGGGGCGACGGTTGTGTCGGCGGGCGGAGAGCCGGTGAATTTGGCGGAACCGCGCGGTGATCCTAAAATGAACAGACTTGCTTGATGGTGATGCTGGCGGGGGGCACGAAAGCTGAGAGAGCTACTCCTGACCATAGGTTGGCACGTCGCGGAGTGCCTAAATCCTGAGCGTTGCGGACTGTGCCCGAGTGACGCTCAACCTGCGGATGTGAAGCGCTGGGTATCCCGAAGTCCGGTTGGGGAAAGTTCCGGATCGGGCGGATAGACGCGCCTGCGGCCGCTGCCTTCGCTTGGAGGAACGGTGGGCGACCCGCCGGAAGAGCTCGCCTGTTCGGGCAGGCTGATCCACCATTCGCGGTGTGCGCGGGTGTAGAATTTGAAGCGTGATTGGCCGAAGAGATTTTCTTGCCACCCCCCTCGGCGGGAATCGCCACGCTGGCCACTGTGGCACAAACCTCCTCGGCGCAAACCAGTCCGTCCGCTCCCGTCCATAAGGGCCGGCTCAAGCAGAGCGTGATGCGGTTGGATTTCGATCCGCAAATGCCTTTCGAGGATATGTGCCGCGAAGCCGCGCGTCTGGGGGCTTACGGCATGGATCTGATTGGGCCCAATGATTGGCCGATGCTGAAGAAGTACGGGCTGATTCCCACCATGGCCGGCGCCGGTCGGGTGACCATGACGGACGGCGTCATCCGCAAGGAGCTGCACGACAAAATGGAGCAGCCCATGCACGACGCAATCGACCAATGCGCGGCCGGCGGTTGCCCCAGCCTCATTACCGTGGGCGGCCAGCGCAAGGGCATCGCTCTGGAGGACGGCGCGGAAAACGCCGCGGCCTTCTTCAACCGCGTGAAGGCGCACGCCGAGGACAAGGGCGTCACCATCTGCATGGAGATCATGAACAAGTTCCGACCCACGCCCGGCCACGATCCACTCGCGAGCCTGCGGCAGGCATTCGACATTCTGGCGGTATGAAGTTGTTGTGCGCAGCCTCGATCCTTGCAGTGTCGCTGCGCGCACAAAGCGAACGTCCGCCGGATGCCAATCAGCAGGAGAGCATGCTGGCGCGGATCACCGAGCACTCGCTGCATTCCCAGGACCAACTCCCCGACTTCATTTGCACGCAGCTGACCACCCGCAGCGAGGACAGGAGCGGAAAGGGCGACCGCTGGAAGAAGGTCGACACGCTCGAGGTCGAGTTCAGTTTCATCGACCGGCATCCGCGCTGGAAGCTTCTCAAGGTCAACGAGAAGACCACCCGCCGCTCCTACGACCAGCTTCAGACCGGGTTCCTCTCGGATTCCATTCTGCAATTCTTCTCTCTGCCGGACTCGATTTTCGGCGAGCAGGCGCGGCCGCAATTCGCCTGGAACCGTTGGGACAAGATCGACGGCCGGCGCATGGAGGTGTTTTCGCTGCGGGTGCTGGCGCGGTACTCGCAGTTGGCCTTCACCAACGACTACGGCTCGCGCGTGGTCGGATTTCACGGCCTGATGTACGCCGACCCCGCCACGCAAACGGTGATGCGCCTGGAGCTTCAGTTGGATATGCCTGCGGATTTTGCGGCGCGGGAGTGCTCGCTCGACGTCGACTACGGCCCCGTGACCATCGCGGAACACCAGTTTCTCCTGCCTGTGAAGGCAACCGCGCGCCTGCGGATCCCCGCGAGGCTCGCCAAGAACGAGACCCAGGTGGTGCGCTATCAGAAGTACGCGGCCAAGGCCTCGGTCACCTTTGGGGACGGCGAGAGCAAGTAGAATCGTGACGGAGTGACTCTACGGCGGCTGTGTGCATTTCTGACGATCGCGGCAGCGGTGCGGGCGCAGGCTCCGCCGGTTGCGCCGGCCCCTGCCGATCCCGCCCCTTCCGCGGCCGAGCAGCAAGCCATCCTGGCGCGGATTACGAAAGGCGCGCTGCGATATCAGGGCGAGGTTCCCGACTTCCTGTGCGAGGAATCGATCGCGCGTAGCGAGGCCAACGCGAAGACGCCGGAGCGCCGGAAGCAGCTCGACACACTAGAGGAAGAGCTCGGCTTTGTCGGCGGGCGGGAGACCCATACACTGCTGAGGATCAATGGAAAGTCCACGCGCGTGAGCCATGAGGAGCTTGAAGGCATGCGCTCCGACGGGCTGCTGCAATTCGTGATGGTCCCGGGTTGGATCTTCGGGCCGCAGGTGAAGACGCGCTTCGATTGGAGCCGCTGGGATACCAGAGAAGGACGCCGGATGGCGGTCTTCGCGTTCCAAGTGCCCCCGTCGATTTTGACGCATCCGCTGGCGAACCAGCCGCGATCCTTCCTGGTCGGCTATCACGGGCTGATCTACGCGGACCCTGCCACCGGGGACATGGCTCGCCTGGAGGCCCACATGGATGCTCCGAAAGACTTTCCGTTTCAGGAAGACGCCTTCGAAATCGACTACGGCGAGGTGGACATCGCGGGGCAGCGGTTTCTGTTGCCGGTGAGCTCGGTTGGGTGGGTGCGCGAAGGAAAGCTTCTCACCCGGAACGAGATCGAGTTCGGGGAATACCGCAAATACGAGGCCGACGCGACGGTTACTTTCGGCGGCGCCGGAAAGTGAGTGAAGCTTTTCACACGGCTCTCACACAATCGGGCCGTCAGCCGCAGTACAATCTAGCAGGAGGATACCTATGAGTATCGCGCAATCGATGTTGTCTGAATTCGACCATGAAATGGCGAACACCCGCAAGACGCTGGAACGCATCCCGGAAGACAAGCTGAGCTGGAAGCCGGACCCGAGGTCGATGTCGCTGGGCCAACTGGCCGGGCACATCGTCGAGATGACCGGTTGGGGCACCATGACCCTGCAAACTGACTCGCTGAATATGGATCCCGGGAGCCACACGCCTCTGGTGCTGACCAGCCGGGCGCAGGCGCTCCAGGAGTTCGACAAGAATCAGCAAGGTTTACGCGCCGCGCTGAGCAGCGCGACAGACGAGGACATGATGAAGACGTGGACGCTCAACATCGGCGGCACGCCCCTGTTCAGCATGCCTAAAGTCGCGGTGATGCGCAGCATGATCATGAATCACATCATTCATCACCGCGCCCAACTCACCGTATACTATCGCCTGAACGGCGTGCCGGTGCCCGCTCTGTATGGACCGTCCGCCGATGAAGGCGCGATGCAGGCTTCGGCCTAAGACCGTCCGCGGCCGCGCCGCTTGCCGATCCACCGCCTTCGGCTTCTGATAAAATCAAAATAGGGAGGGCCTCAATATGAGACTCCTAAGGGTTTTGGTTCTGGCTTCCGCGATTGCTGCCCTGGCGCTTGCGCGCGGGGGCGGGGGTGGTGGCGGTCACGGCGGCGGTGGTGGTGGCGGCCACGCCGGTGGCGGTGGCGGCGCTCATGTGGGCGGAGGCGGTGGTTTTAGTGGCGGTGGCGGCGCCCGGGTAGGCGGCGGCTTTAGCGGTGGTGCTGCGGTCCGCGGCGGAGTCGGTGGTGGAGCTGTACGCGCGGGCGCTGTCGGCGGTGGTGTTCGTGGCGGCGTAGGCGTTGGTGGTTTCCGCGGCGGCGTTGGCGGCTACGGCTATCGCGGCTACGGCGGTTATGGGTACGGCCGCGGCTATGGCTACGGCGGCTTCGGCTTCGGTATCGGCGGATACTGGGGCTGGCCATACTACGGCTACTCTCCGTATGGCTATGGATACGGATACGATCCGTATTATTACGATCCCTACGCTTACGACTCGTCGTACTACAACACGCCGTATGCGGCGGCTCCGTATGCGACTACGCCATACGACAACACGTACGGGAACCAGTATTACGGCGGTCAGGCTCCGGCTCAAGGCCCGCAGGCGAACGCGCAGCAGTACCCGCCGCCCGCTGCTCCACGTCTGACGCAGGTGCCGCCGGCGCAGCAGGGCGGATCGCCCGATTATTACTTGATCGCCTTCAACGATCACACCATTCGGGCAGCGCTCACCTACCAGGTGGACGGCGACACGATTCACTGGACCACGCGGGAGCATGAGCAGATGTCGGCTCCGCTCTCTAGTGTGGACCGCAGTTTCAGCGTGCAGATCAATCGCGACCGGCACGTCGACTTCAGACTGCCGTAGGGTTCTAAAGCTTGCTAGCTCCTGCCGAGTATCAGCAGCGCGGAGCCGGCCAGAATCATTCCCACGGCCACAAATTTGGGCTTGGTCAGCTCCTCGCCGAGGAGTAGTTTCGACCACAGCAGGGTCCAGATGGAGCCCACCGAAACCAGCGGATAGAGCACGCTCAGCTCGCCGTGGTTCACGCCGATGACGAACAGCACCGACGAAAGAAGATAAAACACGACGCCGACGGCCAGGCGCCAGTTCATCGCCAGAGACCGGAGATTCAGTTGCAGCCGCTCCGCGCCCAGCTTCAGGAACACCGCGCCGAAGCTCCCGATCACGGAGCCTCCGATCACCCACAGCATAGACGAGATCGGCGTGTTCATTGACGCGAGGCTCTTCCCAGCACCCCGACTCCAGCGATGATGGTGGCGATGCCGGCCACCTTGAAGACGTTCATGGTGTCGTGGAAGATGATCATCGACAGCACGGTCACCCACACGTAGGTGAGCGTGAAGACCGGATAGAGCAGGGAAAGCTCGCCCTGGCGAAGCGCCAGCACCAACAGAACGGTGCTGATGCCGAGCAGGAAGTAGCCTTCAAACAACAGGCGAGTTGTGAAGATTCCGATGGCGGTCTCCATCATGGAGGGGTGTACGCCCAGGACGGCGGTGCCCTTCTTGATGAAAACCTGGGCCGCGGCGCCGATGAAGGTACAGACCAGAACCATTAGCAGGGGCTTGGTTTGGTGGTGATGAGTCGCTTCTGGCATCTTTTAGGATAACGGAGTCAGGATAGTAATCGGGCTACTCGCCGCTCTGCTGAAGGCACTTGGCGACCAGGGCGGTCCAGCCGGTTTGATGGCTGGCGCCGATGCCGGCTCCGTTGTCGCCATGGAAGTACTCGTAGAACCAGAGGTAATCGCGGAAGTGCGGATCATTCTGAAATTTGGCAGCGCCTCCGAATACCGGCCGGTGGCCGTCCTGGTTGCGCAAAAAGATTCGCGAGAGGCGGCGGGACAACTCGGCCGCGACATCGCCCAGGTTCTTGCGCTGGCCGGAGCCGGTGGGAAATTCCACTGTGAACTCATCGCCGTAATAGTAGTGGTAGCGTTGCAGGGATTCGATTATCAGATAGTTGACCGGAAACCAGACTGGGCCGCGCCAGTTGGAGTTGCCTCCGAACAGTCCCGTGGAGGATTCGGCGGGCTCATAATCCACGCGGTATTCCTGGCCGTGATAGTCCAGAACGAAGGGATGATCCTGGTGATATTTCGACACGGCCCGTATGCCGTGAGGCGAAAGGAATTCGCTTTCGTCGAGCATCCTTTCGATGACGCGCGTCAGGCGCGAGCGCACCATCAGGCTCAGAAGGCGGCGCGACTCCACGCCCTCGCGCGAAAGCGAAGCGATGTTGCCGCACAGGTCCGGACGGTGCCGCACGAACCAATCCAGGCGGCGGCGGAATCCGGGCAGGCAATCCATCACGCCGGGCTCGATGGTGTCCACGGCGAACAGCGGGATCAGGCCCACGATCGAGCGTAAGCGTAGCGGGATCGTTTGCTTATCGGGGAGGCGGAGGCGGTCGTAGAAAAAGCCGTCGGCTTCATCCCACAGACCGCCCGAGGCCATGCCGTTCATGGCGTTGGCGATGTACAGGAAGTGCTCCAGGAACTTGCTGGCGATGTCCTCGTAGATCGGGTCCACTTTGCTGGCCAGCTCCAGTGCGATCTTGAGCATGTTCAGACAGTACATGGCCATCCAACTGGTCCCGTCGGATTGCTCGATGTAAGCTCCGCCGGGCAGCTTCGCGGAACGGTCGAAGACGCCGATGTTGTCCAGGCCCAGAAACCCGCCTTCGAAGATGTTGCTGCCGGAAGCGTCCTTGCGATTGACCCACCAGGTGAAGTTGAGCAGCAGCTTGTGGAATACGCTTTCGAGGAAGCCGTAGTCGGCGCGCTCGGTCAGCTTGCGGTCGATCTGAAACACGCGCCAGCAAGCCCACGCATGCACCGGTGGATTTACGTCGCCCAAAGCCCACTCGTAGGCTGGAATCTGGCCGTTGGGATGCAAATACCATTCGCGCATAAACAACTTCAGTTGATTCTTGGCGAAGTCCGGATCCACCAGCGCCAGCGGAATGGCATGGAAGCCCAGGTCCCAGGCGGCGTACCAGGGATACTCCCATTTGTCGGGAACTGAAAGTACATCCTTGTTGTACAAGTGAATCCATTCGGAATCGCGCCCGTTCAAGCGGCTGGCGGGCGGAGGCGGCTGGCCCGCATCGCCTTTCAGCCAGGTTTCCACCACGAAGTGGTAAAACTGCTTGGACCACAGAAGGCCGGCGAAGGCTTGCCTCTGCACGCTCTTTGCGTCGGCGGACAGAGTGGGCGGAGCGAAGGAATAGAATTCGTCAGCTTCTTGAATTCGTTCCGCAAAAAGCCCGTCGATGTCGTGGATCAGGCGGGACGCCTCGGCGCTGCCGGTGAGGCGCATACGCACGGTGCGGCTTTCGCCGGGCGCGAGCTCGAGGCGGTACCAGGCGCACGCTTTGGTTCCGGTTTCCGCCGGATTTACCGCCGATTTGTCTCCGTGGATCACGTAGCGATGGAAGGCGTCTTTGACGAAGGCGCCAGGATCGCCCCAATTCCACAGGGCTCGCGTGTCGGTTTCGTTCTCCGTGAACAGCAGTGGAGGCTGGCCGTCCAAGGTTAGCTCAAACGAGCCGAGTGTCGGCTCTTCCGCATGGATGCCGTCTCCGGAGCGCCGCAGCGTGGGTTTGGGAACTCCGGGCTTCCACGACCAGGTGTTGCGAAACCACAGCGTCGGCAGCAGATGCAGCGTGGCGGGCTGGGAGCTGCGATTGACCACGGTGACACGGATCAGGATGTCGTCCGGGTCCGCCTTGGCGTATTCGGTGAAGATGTCGAAGTAGCGGTCCTGGTCGAACACGCCCGTATCGATCAGCTCGAATTCCGGATCCTTGCGCGTGCGGCCGCGGTTGACGTCCAGCAGGGCGCGATAGGGGAACTCGTCCTGCGGATACTTGTAGAGGCACTTCATGTAGGAGTGCGTGGGCGTGGAATCCAGGTAGTAGTAACACTCCTTCACATCCTCGCCGTGATTGCCTTGGAGTCCGCTGAGGCCGAAGAGGCGCTCTTTCAGGATCTGGTCGCGGCCGTTCCAAAACGCCAGCGCGAAGCACAAGCGCTGATGATTGTCGCAGATGCCCGCGATGCCGTCCTCGCCCCAGCGGAAGGCGCGCAGATGCGCGTGCTCGAAGGGAAGGTATTCCCAAGCTGCGCCATCGGGGCTGTAATCCTCGCGCACGGTGCCCCAGGCTCGTTCGGCCAGGTAGGGCCCCCAGCGGCGCCAATGCTGCTCGCGCCGTTGCGCTTCGATGATGCGAACCTTCTCCGCTTCCATACGCCCGCTATTCTAGCGGGTTGGGGGAGGCGAAGACTTCCGGGGTGTTGATTTCAGTGCCCCGCGGAACAGGGCGATGATCGGAGGCTGGGTGAGCAGGACGGTGACGACGTCCAAGCGCACATGCTCCCACGGAGTCCCGCTTCTGGCGGCGTAATCTCGCGCGACGCGTAGCATATGGGCCCGCTTCTCTTCCCCGATGGCGCGCTCGGGCGGCCCGAATTCGCCGCTTTCGCGCGACTTGACTTCAACCACTGCCAGCGTGTCCTTCTCCCAGGCGACCAAGTCCGCTTCGCCCGCGCCGGAAGCCATGCGGTAGTTACGGGCCACGACGATGAAGCCCTGGTGCTGAAGAAAGCGGTGCGCGAGATCCTCGCCGCGGCGGCCGGCGGCCCTAGCATGATCCCAACGCCGGGCGCGCCAGCGGTGACGGAGCCAGTCAAGCGCGGAGCGGATCATCCTTCCCGGGCCGCCCCTTGATCACCGACAAGCGCCACTCGACGACTTTGCCGCGGACGATATAGCAAAGATAGTATTCCCACCAGCGGCGCAGGCGCGGCGAAGCGTTGATCAGCCACTCGAATCCCAGCCATTTCCACAGACTGAGTAGCTTCACGCGCACCGAACTCTCCGTGAATTTGGCAGTTGAATAGTAGCCATAGCCGCCGTGATCCGGGCCGAAATAGCGCATGGAAAAGCTGTTGAGATGCCAGCGATGGGTGGGATCGCAGAAGGAGCTGAAATCGGTATAGTGCGGCGTCACGATCAGAACCTCACCCCCGGGCCGCACCAGGCGATGGAACTCCTCCATGCTGCGGATCACGTCGGAGACGTGCTCGATCACGTGAATGGCTTGCAGGGCGTCGAAAGAGGAGTCGCGGAAAGGATAAGGGAAATGGTCGAGATCCGCCAGGACATCGGCGCGGGAAGCGGGGTTGCGGTCGAGCCCGATGGAGCCCGGTTTCTTGTTGATGCCGCAGCCGACGTCGAGAATTCTCACACTCTACGCGCCAGAAGCAGAGTCATGTCGTCCTGCAACTCCTCCGACCCGGTCCACTGCCGCACGCTGTCGAGCACCAGTTGGATAATCTCTTCCTCGGGGCGGTTGGCGTTGCGCAGCAGAAGCTCCATCAGGCGCTCTTCGCCGAACATCTCGCCATATTCATTTTCCGGCTCGGTCACGCCGTCGGTATAGCACACCAGGAGGTCGCCGGAGCGCAGCGTCACGCGGCTCTCGTCGTATTCGGAGAAGGGAAACGCGCCCACGACGGTGCCGTTGACGTCCAAAAGCTCGACCGCGCCATCCCGCACCAGCATCGGCGCCAAGTGGCCGGCGTTAGTGTAGGTAAAGGTGGAAGACGATTCATCGTAAACACCCAGGAAGAAGGTCGCGTACTTTTCGGCCGAAGTGGTGGAGTGAAGCTGGCGGTTGAGGTTCGAGACCAGGCGGGAGGTGGAAATCCCCGCTCCCAGGTGACCGTTTCCGCCGCCTGCCAGGACCTCCGCGGGCATCTGCAATTGAATCCGCAACGAGCTTTGCAAGGCGGCCATCAACAGGGCCGCCGAAATCCCTTTCCCCGCCACGTCGGCGATCGCTAGTGCGACTTCGGAATCGCCCACTATCTGGAAATCGTAATAGTCGCCCGAAACCAGGCGCGCTGGCACGCACGCGGCTTTGATCCGCAGCGTGCGCAGCTCCGGAACCTCGTGCGGGAAAAGCTGGCTCTGGACTTCACGGGCGATTTCAATCTCCGATTCCAGACGCTCCTTCTCCTTGGCAACTACCAGGAGCTTCTCCAGGTGCTCGGTCATGCGATTGAAGGAGAGGCCGAGCTCGGCCAACTGGTCCTTGCCGGAGACCTCGATGCGGTGCGAAAAATCGCCCGCGATCACACGTTGCGTGCCCTCATACAGGCGATGCACTGCGCCGGTGATGGTGCGGGCCAGGCCGATTCCGAACACCAGGGAAGCGATTTCGACCACCACAAAAATGCCGAAGCCGGCGATCAAAGACAATACCAGCGCGTTCTGAGCCTTGTCCTTGTGGCTGAACACCTGCAAGACCACCGCGGACATGCGCGAGCGCACCTCGATGAAGAGTTCTTCATCCCTGGTTCCGGGATGATTCCAGTCGTCCACGCGCAGATTTGCGAACCACGTTATATCGGGATCGAAGCGCCATTTTGCGGGTGGCAGGGGCGGACGCGGGCCGTTAAAAGTGATGTCGATGTCGCGAGCCTCCTCGGCCACGTCCTCCAGTGCCAAGGTCCTCTCCTCCCCAATATCGACTTGGCCCAGGTTCGGAACCAATCCCCCCAGGAACTCCCTGGTCAGCGGCGCCATCACGGTCACGTCGCCAGCCGCGGTCTTGTCGTAGCTCCATAGAAAGAACTTGCCATCGCGTACCAGTACGCCGCTGGTGGGCTTCCAGCCGTTGAGCGGCGCGGGAATGGTGGCGGCTGTCGCGTCTTCGGGATAGCGAATCTGCGACCCTCCTTCCCGCAGCAGGATTTCGATGCCCGGGAACCGGTCGCTGTAGAACAGGTCGAGAGATCGGGTCATCACCGGAGTCCGGCTCACCGGTTCGGTGCGGACGACGCTCTTCGTGAAGGAGTCCAGCTGATCTATGCGGCGGTCGAGCTGGCTGGTCACCATATACACCGCGAGCTGGCGCACGAGTAAGTCCAGGCTTAAGACGGCCAGCCCGGCGACCAGAAGGATCGGCAGCGCGGCGATGAACAGGTACGTCACCAGCAGACGGTTGCGCAGACGCCACATCACGAGGCCGGCGGCGCGGCGCAGCACGCGCACGCTCAACCAGACGCCCGCCGCCAGCATCCCGATCAGGGCCGCGATCCGTAGCGCTCCGTTGGGAGCCAACACGCCCAGCGCCAGATACAGCAACACGAACGCCAGGAAGGCCAGCCCGGCCCGGCCCAGCCATTCGAACACTGTATGGAAGCGATTGCGCACTGCTAGGTTATACTCGCGACTTGGCGATGGCCGGGACTTCCCTGTCCGGCTCGAGATAATACTTGGTTAATCCGGTCTCCAGAATCTGGAACGCCATTTCCACGTCGTCGGCGAATTGGAAAAGATCCAGGTCTTCCTCCGCAATCATGCCGTGACGCACCAGCGCCTCGAAGTTGAGGATCTCTCTCCAAAAGGAGGTGCCATACAGCACCACCACCATCTTCTTTTCGAGCTTCTGGGTCTGCACCAAGGTCAAAATCTCGGTCAGCTCGTCCAAGGTGCCGAAACCGCCGGGGAACACCACCAGAGCCTTGGCCAGGTAAGCAAACCAGAACTTGCGCATGAAGAAATAATGAAACTCGAAGCTGAGCTCGGGCGTGATGAAGGGATTGGGGCGCTGCTCGAAGGGAAGGCCGATGTTGAGCCCGACGGTCTTGCCGTTGGCGTCGTGTGCGCCGCGGTTAGCGGCCTCCATGATGCCGGGTCCGCCGCCGCTGCACACCACGAAGCGGCGCGTGGCGTCGTTCAGTCCGTTGGACCACTCCGTGAGGCGGCGCGCCAGTTCCCGCGCCTCTTTGTAATAGCGGCCGTCGGCGCTGCTCTCAAAGGTGCGCGCGGAGCCGAAAAACACGATGGTGTCGCTAATCTGCTCCTTGCGGAAGCGCGAGAGCGGATACAGGTATTCGCTCAAGATACGCAGGCTGCGCGCGTCGGGAGTATCCAGAAAATCATGGTTGCGGTAGGCCAGTCCGGAGTCCGGATCGTGTCGTTCATTCATGCTGGGGTTCATTCATGGGGGCAGTTATTCATGAGTAGCGTTCGCGGATTGTTCCAGCGCCCGGAGGCGTTTCTCCAATTGTCTTATTGTCCTCAAAATCTCCGGCAATTTCGCGAAGGCGGTAATGGCGCGCAGCCACTCTCGCGCGTCGAAGGCCGGCGAGCCGCCGATCACCGCGCCCGCTTCCACGTCGTGGCCGACACCGCTCTGCGCGTACACCACGGCGCCGTCGTGAATCGTCAGGTGCCCGGAGACGCCCACCTGCCCGGCCAGCAAGACGCCCTTGCCGAGGATGGTCGACCCCGCCAGACCCGCCTGCGCGCATATAATATTATCCTCGCCGACCACGCAGCCGTGGCCCACCTGCACCAGGCTGTCGATCTTGGCCCCCCGTTTCACGCGCGTTTCCCCCACCGAGGCGCGATCCACCGAGGTGAGCGTTTGAATCTCCACGTCATCCTCAATCACCGTCACGCCGCTCTGAACGATTTTGGCATGTGTGCCGTCGGCGCGCTTGGCGAAACCATAGCCGTCGCCGCCCACGATCGCGCCATTTTGCAGGATCACGCGGTTCCCGACGCGGCAGTGCTCCCGGACCACTGCGTGCGAGTGGGCATAAAAATCGTCGCCAATGGACGCTCCTTCGTAGATAACGACGTGCGAATGCAGCACGGCGTTATGCCCGATGGAAACATTTTCCCCCACCACCGCAAAGGGTCCGATGGAGGCGTTCTCGCCGAGGGAGGCCGAAGTCGCCACCCAGGCCAGCGGATGAATCCCCGGCTGGGGCCGCGGCGGCTGATAAAACAGGGCCGCCGCGCGGGCGAAATCGAGATAAGGATTGGAGGAAATGAGCTGCGCCAACGGCAAGGATGCCACATGCTCGATGGGCGCGGCCAGCAGCACTGCTCCGGCGCGGGTGTGCCTCAACTTGTGGGCGTACTTCGGGTTCGCCAGAAAGGTCACCTCGGAAGAGGTGGCCTGCTCCATGCCCGCGACGCCGGTGATTTCGAGCGACTCGCCGCCGCCCCTGATCTCGCACCCCAGAGACGAAGCGAGTTCGGAAAGTTTCATTCTTCCAGGGTACGCTGCCGGCCGCCGGACCGAAAGAAGATCGTCAATGGAGTGAGCGCATGTGGCCTATGCGGCTCTGCGCCGCTGGATCACGTCTTCGCAGCGTAACCCGCGCTACTGCGATTCGGTAGTTGGTCGTCCAACGCTATTGTGATCGGCACAGCAGAGGCGGGTCGTAGCGAGGTCTAGAGCATTTTCGCCGTTAACGTAGACCGCCGCTTGCTAGCGCGCGCGGTTCAGAAATGAACTTCGGAACCGCGACCGTGAGGGAGCGGTCTACCCTGATTACGAAAAGGCTTAGCCGGACAAATTCGTAAATCGGCGAATGACCCACCAGACGAACAGCAGGCAAACGAGAAATCCCGAACCCATCGCGAAGATGCCCCTCCAGAGTCTCCCGAGGCCTTGCGGTCCGCTCAAAGGGAGGGCGAAGGTGGCAAAGGAGGCGTGACGGAGACGGCATTCGCGGCAGCGGCGTAACTCCGCGCCAAGGGCATAGACAACATAATCGAGCGCTCTGCGGCGGTGCGAGCGCTGGACCCGGCCCGAGCGGCAACGCGGGCAGGATTTCGCGGGTTGACGGAAGCGGCGTAATCTCATTGAACCTCCCTGAGCAAATGCCCCTGAGCAAATGCCCCTGAGCAAAATGCCGAAGTTCCAGTGGCCCTCGGCACGGACAGTTTCCGGCTCGCGGCGGTACCCTCCCGGGCTACCATTCGATGCGTGCAGGACAGCGGCGGCGAGGCAGGCGCGCGCCGGCTTCAAGGCGGGGCTTCGTCGTGGTCCAGGTTCCGAATCCCCTTCCGAGGATATTTGTGGAGAACGGACTGGATTTGTCTCAAACGAAGGGCGTGCTTAACGCCAAAACCGATACCACTTGCGGGAGGAAGGGGCTACTTCGGCACGAACTTTGGCCAAGGGACTTCCGGTCACGGCGGCTCGCGGGTTGGTCACGCACAAGGCCTCTGAAACCGTGTCGCCATAGTTCTCCGTCAGCCACGCACGGGCCTGATCCATGCGCGGCGGGCGGCGCTCGCAATCGTGGCCGTCACTGGCGATAAAATGGACCAGGCCGCGGTCCAGCAGCATCCGGCAGAACTCCTGCGCTTTCCGGCCAAATTCGCCCGTGAGACTCTGGGCGGTCACCTGCACCGAGGCGCCGGATTCCACCCACGCCGCGATCTCCTCCAGGCGCTGGCGCAGCAACCCGTTGCGCTCCGGATGCGTGACCACGGGAATCATGCCGGCTCCGGCGAGGCGGGCGAAGATTTCCGGAGTATTTTTGAAAATCAATAAATCGGAGAATTCGACCAGCAGGTAATTCTTTTGATTAATTGTATATTTCCTTGGATTTAAAATTGCATCCTGGATATTGTCATAGCTCAGATGAAAGTCGCAGCCGGAGTATAGCTCCAGGGCTCCTTCGGAAGCGTCACGAAGCCCGGCGGCGCGCTGAGCGATGAGCTCCGGCTCGAAGCGGTACTCAGGGCTGGAGTGCGGAGTCGCCACCAGCGCGGTGGTTCCGTGCGCGGCGGCCATGCGGATCATGGCCAGAGAATCCTCAAACGTACGGGCCCCGTCGTCCAGCCCCCACAGGACATGGCTATGAATATCGATCAATTCTTAATTGTAGTCCTCGGGGAACTTTGGCGATGGGGGCTGGGCGATTAGAGCCACTTCTTGCGCCAGTCGCGGAATTTGTCGCTCCAACTGGAGGAGGCCGAGGGCGGCGGCGCCGGTTCCGCCTCGAAGCTGCCCGAGGCGTGTACTTCAGGCAGCGGCGGCGGCGGCTCATACGGAGTCTTCGAGATCATGCGCATGTGATACCCGTTGAAGGCGAAGGTACGCTTGTACAGCCTAGCGTCCTTGTCCTCCAGGACCACGGAGAACGCTTTCTCGTCCTGGCCGGGCAGCGATACGGTCTCCACCGGATAGTAGCCCTTGACGTTGCGTTCGATATAAGCGGTCTCGTAATGATGGCGCTTGGAGCTCCACACAAACACCCGGAAGCTGTCGAAGTCGTAGGGGCGGAGGCCCGCCGAAGCGGTGGTCCACAACCAGTTGTTCTTGGTGTCATTCTTGGTTTTGTCCTGCACATCGCCCAGAGGCAGATAGGCGGTGACGCGATGGCCCTCGGCGTACTGCGCCACTTCGTCGGGGATGGACATGACCAGCATGCGCGACAGCGCCCAGCCGGCGTCGCCGTTGCGGGTGCGGACCAGGGACCAGTCGTCATCGGGGGGCGGGGGAAGGGCAGACGGCGCTCGCGCGGCGGCGGCTGCCGAGGCGGAAATCCCTGCCGAGCTGGAAGCTGAAGCCCCATGCGGCCGCGATAGTTCCAGCCAGTTCGCCGGCGGAGGCGGGGGCGCCGGCGGCGGACCCAAGGGCGAGGCTTGCGCCTTCGGTTTCGCCTTCTTGGGAGCGCCGGCGCGATGTACCGCCACCGTCTTCGGAGCTGGAGGAGGCGCGGCGTGGGGCGTCATGCGATGGCCGATCACCTCCACGCTCCCTCCCTCGGGAATCTGGAAGAAGCTGGTGGACTGGCGGTAGGGCTCGACGTGAATGTTCAGAGCCTCGTATACCGTGGCCGCGCCTTGCGAGGGCAGCTTTGCGGCGCTGGCGGCGAGGCGCCGCAGATCGCTCATCTGCCGCTCGCTCAGAAGCAGGTTGGCGTCGGTCCAGCCCTCCACGCCGGCGGCGGTGCGCACTTTCACAATGCGGCGCCGCGTATCGATGACCTCCAGACGGTCGCCGTGCTTGGCTGTGGCCACGATCTGCGATTTCGCGCCCAACTCGCTCCGCAGATTGAGAGTCGCGGGACCCGCATAGGCAGTTCCCGTGGCCGGCTGCGGGGGCGGCGCGGAGCTGCATGAAGCCAGAACGAGGATCGCGGCGCACAAGCCCGGCAACGGGGCGGGTCCCCTGACCCGCGCGCGACCCCCCGATCGCGTTACAGGACCGGCCCGGGGGCCGGTCCGCGGACGAGGGCGTCCGCCCCACTCTAGCCGATGCCCAAATCGTCGATGCGCTCCAGCGGCATTCCGCAACGGCGGCAAATCAGGGAGCCGCAGTCGCGGCACGCCAGAGGATCCGTCACCGGCTGGCGGCACTGCGGGCAATAAAACTCGGTTGTCGATTCTTCCGCCATGCACTTCCGCCACCGGAAATCTAGGGCTCCGCCGGCGACGTCACCTGCGCTGCCACGACATCGCCACCGCGCGCCTTGAGGAACAGATCGTACTGGCTCATCAGATCGCGAACCACCGCATCCCCGAGCATGTTGTAGCCCACGCCGGTGAAGTGCACATGATCGACCTGCGCCATTCCCGCCGCCACCCATTGCAGCATGGAGCCTTTGCCGCCCATCTTGGCGCGCAGGTCCCAGAAGGGGCAGCCGTTGGCCAGGGCGGCTTCGCGCTGCGCCTCCACGATCGTGTCCAGCTGGTCCATCGGCTGCCAGCCCTTCTTGGCAGTGCGCTGGTCGCGATCCGGAGGTCCGATCACCAGGATCGTCGCCGTGGGCGCGGCGGCCCGGAAGCGCGCGATCAATTTTGCGAACATGTCCCGGTACGAATCCAGGGTCCAGCCCTTTTGGCCGGCTTCGTTGGTTCCGTAGGCCAGCACAATCAGAGCCGGGTTGCGCCGCTCGATGTTGGAGCGCAGCGTCTCCTCGTTCCAGTCCAGAACGATGGAGGCCTGAGCCCCATTGATCCCCAGCGTCTCGTAGGTGACGCCCGTGGGCTTTTCCGCTACCCATCCGAACAGCCGCACGGGAGCGTGGTCCAGCGTCTCCAGCTCCAGCCGATGCGGACCCGGCATGTCTTCCAGGCGATAGTAGGCGGGGCTGGGATCTCCGGCGGTTGAAATCCGCTCTAGCGGAACCCCGTTGTCGTAGAGTTGCAGGGAGCCGCCGCCCGGCTGCTGATAGTAGAACAGTTCGAAATCGCTGGCGTCTGCCTCGACGTAGACCCCTTCCCTGGGGGTGCGCACCGACATACTGATTCCGCCTAAGCCGTAGACCCCGTCGCCGGAGCGGCCCACCAGACCATCGGTGTGCCAGCCCCTGGTCGAGCCGCTGCGCACATCCTCCCGCCGGTAACCGTCGTAAGGACGCCCCGCAAAGGAGTATCCACTTCCGCCGTCGCCGAATTTTTCCTGGAGGCGCGCGCGCATCTCGCCGGTCCACTCATCCGCGGCGGTGTGCGAGTCGCCGTAATGCAAAATTCGCACAGGGCCGGGCATCTGGCCCTGCTGATGCCGGTACAGCTGTTCGAAGAATGGGATCAGCCCGGCCGGGTTCTCGACCGGGATGTCGGCGCCGCTGGCGACGTGTTCGTACACCGCTTCATGAGCCTGCACGCGAGCCTTGACGGTGGACGGGGAAGGCTTCGGCGCCGGTTTCACGGGGCGCACCGGGGTGGTCTTCGAGGCGGTCTGAGAAGGCGCCGGTTTGGGAGCCGCACGTTTGGGAGCCGCAGGTTTGGGAGATACCGCGCTTTTGCTTGCGCTCGCTTTGGGGGCCCTCGCTGTACCGCTGCTTCCCTTGGTGCTGCTTGCCTTGCCGCTGCTCGAAAGATACTTCTTCTTGGCGGCCGCCTTCTTGGCGGTGCTGGATTTGGCCTTCGTCTTCGATGCCGGCGAGGACTGAGATGAGGATTGAGACGACGGCGATTGCGAGGAAGTCGCGGGAGTGATGGCGGCGGCCATCGCCGCTGCGCCGCTTGCGATCGCCAAAATCTGTAAAATTCTCATCGCTTCGAGGTTTCGCTCCCTTGGGTCACATCCGCTCGCGGTACATCCCCGCGATTCACGCCGGCCGGAGACGCATCCGTGCTCTCAACATCGGATTCGCGCGCCCCCGTCCCCTGCTCTCTCAATTGTCGCAGCTTATAACCGTTATATCCTTCCAGCAGGGCATTGCACAAGAGCTCCCCCACGATCCTGGCGCCGGCGGGCATGGGATGGATGAAGTCGGCGCCCACCAATCGAGGCTCTCCGTTGTACCATTTCGCCATCGTGCCCTCGCCTCCCATGGCTTGAAAGGTGTTGAAGAACGCGACGCCGGTCTCGGCGGCTACCTTGGATTCGATGTCCACCAGATGCGGCATCGCCGCCACCGTGCCGATCTCTCCGTCCTGCTTGCGTTCGCCCCGGTCCATGGGGCTCATCAGCAGAATGGAGACGCCTGGAACAGCCGCTTGAATCCGGCGCACGGCGGCGGTCAATTCACGGCCCCAAGTGCCGTTGACGAATGTCGGGAACCCGCTTTCATTGGTTCCGAACGCGATCACCACCAGATCCGGCTGGTAGTGCCGCAGTTCGGCCGTCCAGTGCGGACCGTTCAGCGCATGTGAAAGCAGGGTCACGTTAGCGCCGTTGACGCCGAGACTACTATAGACCACGCCCGCACCGGCTTTGCGAAAGTCCGCGCCGTAGAGCCGCACCGAGCCGCGCGTCACGCGCAGCGTGAAATCCTTGGAGCCCGGAGGAAGCGGGAACGACGCGTAGCCGGGCGCCTGCTCGCCATCCGTGTCGGCCGAGCCGATTACGACGCCGTCCGCCTCCATGCTGAAGGAGCCGCCGTCGGGTTGCGCGAGATAGGCGATCTCCACGCTTGAATGCTGATTGTCCTTAAGGCGCCAGTGCGCCACCGCTCCCTGGGAGCCTCGGAAGCTCGCCGCGCCAAGGCCGTGCAATCCATCCTTCAGCTCAGTCGCGCCCGCGACGTCGATCTTCCAATGGGAGGCATCCATCTCCACGCCGCGATGCCCGTACCAGGCCCACGGGCGCGCGATCAACACAAAGCCCGAGCCGGCGTCGCCAAACTGCTTTTGCAATAGCGCGCGCGCGTCGGCGGTAATCAGATCGGCGGTGGTGGGGGAGTCGCCATAGTGCAGCACCCGGGTGACGCCGCCTTTCAGCAGCGAAGCATAGAAATGATCCATCTGGTGCGCCGGATCGAGCACGCTCTTTGGAGATGCTTCCTCGGCCAGGCGCGGGCGGATCACAATCGCCCTGCGCGGGGCCGCCAGCTTCTCCTCCGGTGGTTTGGGCACGGGCATCTGCCAGACCAGCGCAATCGTGCGCGGATCGAAGGTCTTGAGATTCCGGAGCGGCGGCACAGCTTGGGGAATCAGCATCAGCCCGGCGAAGGTGGCGACGGCGAGGATGGTCTTCCAGGGCATTGGCGGCACTCAGAACCTCGTATAAATGAACGGAGCCGCGCCGGTGCGCGCGACGTACTGAAGCCCGAACACCAGCGCCGCCAGGACCGCCGCCTGCGCGTAGAAAGGAGCACGCACGTACACGCTGAGGCTGAACTCATACCACCTCTTGGGAACGTAATGCGCCAGCACGCCGATTCCCAGAACGATCCACAGCTCCGGCGATACGTTGACGAAGGAAACTGTCAGCGAACCGATGCGCTGAAGGATGGACCAGACGGTTTCAAAGTCCGGTGCGCGGAAAAAGATCCACGCGAAGGTGACGTAGTGGAACGTAAGGACAATGTAGAAGTAGCGCCAGAAGCCCGTGGCCTTGGCGGCGCCGCGCCAGCTCTGCCACAGGCGCACTGCGGCGAGCCCGAAGCCGTGCAGCGCTCCCCACGCGACGAAATTCCAGCTCGCGCCGTGCCACAGCCCGCCGAGGATCATGGTGATCACCAGATTCGTATAGTTGAACAACTTCACCCGTTTCCCGGGCAGCGAAAAATACAAATAGTCGCGCAGCCAGTTGGAAAAGGTGATATGCCAGCGGCGCCAGAAGTCCGCGAGATTTTCCGCGGCGTAAGGACGATTGAAATTCGCCGGCAGCTTGATGCCCAACAAAAGCGCCGAGCCGATGACGATATCGGTGTAGCCGGAAAAGTCGTAGTACAACTGGAAGGCGTAGGCGTACACCGCGATGAGCGCCTCCGCTCCGCTGTACAGCTTGGGAAAATCGAACACCCGGTTGACCAGGTTGCCCGCGAGGTAATCCGCGATCATCAGCTTCTTCACCAGACCCAGAGCAATCAGGAACAGGGCGCGGCCGCCCGCGGCAGCGTCCAGCCTCTTCGGTTTTTCAAATTGGTCCAGCAGCGTCTCGACCCGCGTGATCGGTCCCGCAAGGATGGTGGGAAAGAAAGACACCGCCGCCAGATGCGCTAAGTAGCTGCGCGTTCCCCTGGCGTCGCGGCGATACAGATCGATGGTGTACGTCAGAGCTTGGAAGACATAAAAAGAGAGACTGATGGGCACAGCCCAATTCCAGGCCGGCGCCGTCTTGCCGGTCCAGTTGGCCCAGTTGCCGAGGAAAAACGGCATGTACTTGAGCAACGCCAGCATGCCGAGGTTCATGGCGAGGCTGGCGGTCACCAGCAGCTTCCGCACGGTCGCGTTTTGCGAATACTGCAAGCCCAGGCCCAGCGTGTAGTCGATGCTTGACGCCGCCGGGATCAGAGCTAGCAGCGTAAGGCTCCAGCGCGCATAGAAGAAATAGTTGGCGAACAGGATCACGGCCAGGGTCAGCGCCCGAAATCGAGCCAGCGGCCAGTATAAGAAAAAGATCGCGCCCAGGAACAGAAAGTAGCTGGAGGAGTACGGTAACAAGTTTCAGGATACCAAGGCGCGGGAAAGATCAACTGCAAAAAGCGGCGCCCTTTAAAGTTAGATTCGGGGCATCAGGCGTTCACGCGAGGATCGGGAACCGGATACCCGATCGCGAAATGGTACACCACCTGCCCCTGCTGCGGCGTCAGGTTGAGGTACGCGTGCACCTCGTCATCGAAGAATGCGCCGATGCCGGTCGCTCCCAGCCCCAGCGTTTCCGCGGCGAGATACAGGCGTTGGCCGATGGCGCCCGCCTCGAAATGCACGTAGCGATACCCGCGTTCGCCATGGGCGCGAGTGGCGCGGTCGAGATCGCCGATCATCGAGAACGCCACACAGGCGTTCCCGGCCAGCTCCTGGCCGAGGCTCAGCCCCGCGGCCATGACCTGTTGATCGCCATTCTTGATCGGCTCCAGCTCGGCGCGCTCCGGCCAGAACCTGTACACGCCGGGTGGCAGCTCCTCGACCCGGTGAACGTACAAATAGAGCTGGATAAAGCGTGCGCTTGCAAAATCCGCGGAGAGCGGCGCGGAAGCCGCCGCCAGCATGGCCGAGAGCTGCGCCAACGAGATCGACCGCGTTCCGCCGAAAAAATTCAGCGCGGATCTGCGCATTCGCACCGTCTTTCCAAAAGCCCGCGTCGACGATGCCGGAAGCGGCAACCGAATCTCGCCGCAGCCAGTGCGCGCGGGCTCGGCTTGGGCAATGCCGCATTCCCCGTTCGTGAGTTTCGAGGCCTCATGAATCGCATCGATCCGAGGGTAAGGTATTGTTTCTTCGGAGAGCTGATTCGCCCGCCCGCCGTACCAAACAGTCTCGCCGGCGTCTGGTTCGCGAACCGGAATGGAAGTACCTCTTATTTCGACGGCCAGCATCGGCCACTCATCCTGGTGCAGGCGACAGGACCGCGCGACTTCGTCGTCCGCGAATTGGCCCCATGCGAAAGTGTCGCATCCCATCGCCTGAGCCGCGAGCGCCAGCGCCTGCCACGCGTGTCCGATGTCGTGCAAACAGTATCGATAGGCCCGGTCGCGGTACTTCCACGCCTCGCGCCACGCAATGCTGGTCAACACAAATACCAGAGGAGACGCCGGTCCGCCCACGTCCGGTTTAAGATCGCCGATCGCCCTTTGTTCCGCCATGTGCGAGGACGGACGGTAATGATACAGGCCATCCGGCCACTGCTTCAAGCCGCGCGTGAGGAAGTGGAACTCCGTCGGATGCAGATTGCCGGAGGACGGATTCACGCGCAGCGCATAGCGGTATCCAGTCGAGGGAACGAGTTTTGACGCGCTGATCGCAGCGGAATGAAAAAGGAGCTGCGAGAGGAAGGCGGGACCATCCAACGGGGGTGCACCCGGAGCCCGCGCACTGCCAGGACCGGGCGGGTCCGCGGGCAGATCAAAGAGCGGCACGCCCTCGTAGTGCCGGAACGGATCGGGCATGTTCTGCCAATCGAGAACGTGCTGCGATCGCCGCAGCGCCTGGGCACTATGCTTGGTGAACTCGTGGTATTCGCGCCAGGTCATGTCCCATTCAGACAGTTCCCTCCACGGGAGCCAGCCACCGCAGCAGGAAGAAGTGCCGGCCGCAGAGGTCGCAGCGGTAGGGCAAGAGAAGCCAGTACATGGCTCTCTCCATGGCGTTGCGTGCACCTACCCCCCGGAACTCGATCGATTTGCAATGCGGACAGCCTATGTTTAACACGTCTTGCGCTCCTATTTCTTGGCCCGATCCGTCAGTCCTCGAAGGCGTAGGATTAACTTCTTGCCCAGGATAACTTCCTCGGGATTGGATTTGTAATCGGCCAGCCTCGGATCGATGAACTCTCTGCGGAAGAGCTGATCCGATGCGAGACTGCTTAGCAGATCGAATTCCTTAACGGTGAGTTTCACGGTGATGCGTGTCATATCAAACCCCCACGCTAAGGCTGAAAGTTCGGCTTGTTTGCAGAGCGGGCCTTTTCAAGCATTAGGCTTTCGTCGTCGGCACGCTTTTTCTGCCTTTCGATTTCCCGCTGGGGCGCCTCTTGCGCCTCCAGGCGGACGGCCTGAACAATGGCCGTCTGCGCCAACGCATCCAGCTTTTTCGAGTAGAGCACCAGGGAGAAGCTGGATCGATCGCCGGTGCGGACAAGATTATAGGAGTACTCTGGGTCTTCCCAACGAGCGATGACCGCCGCGACTTCGCCGTAATTGGAGTGGTAGGGGATCTCGACGGCGGGCTTGGTCGGCGTTCCGTAGGTCGCCGAGATGCCCTGGATCATATCCTCCGCGGTCATCCCTTCCACCCGGTAACGGTCGTAGTTGACCACGATGCGAAACAGATCGCCATTGAAGAAGGACAGCACTCCATCTTTCACGGGGTCTGGGCTAGCCGGTGTATCCAATGTGATGAGGGGACGGGGCCGCCAGTCCATCTCCTGAATCACAGCCGGCCGCTGGTGATCCACCCTCACATCTGCCAGTTTCGTTCCCGTCTGTGTTGCCGCCGTCGTAAGGCTCATGCCGAACTGCAACCCGCGATACGCGGAGAAATCCCCCGCGGTCAATAGCGATCCGCCGCACAGAATCCCGATCATGCAAAGACGAAACATACAACTCCTAGTTTGTTGGGATGGACTAAGGAAAAAGGATCGGATCGCTCGACTTAGTTCAGACGATCCGCGAGTGGGCAGAAGCGCTCAGGCATTTACCAGTATCAGTTAAATATACTTGATTGTCAATCGTCCTCAGTGGCACAATGGTTTTATACTTTACTGCTACTGGTTAACTTCAGAAAGGGGCTGAGTGGACGTCCCGCTTGTGATCCGCCAGCGTTTGCATGAACTTGGGCTCGACCAGAGAGATCTGGCGGCGGCCATTCAGGTGACCGATTCTTACGTCTCCCAACTCCTGTCGCGGAAGAAAGCTCCGCCAGCGCCTGGACGCACCGACATCTACGACAAGATGGGCGAATTCCTCAAGTTCCCCGCGGGGGAACTCGCGAGATTGGCGGAGGCGCAGCGTCAGGAGGAGTTGAAGAAGCGCGTGGCCGAACCGCCCTCGCCCCTCTTCAAAGAGTGCCGCGAGCTGGTGCTCCGAAAATGCGAGCCCGAAAGGCTGATGGAGGTTCGCAGGATTTTCGGGAAGGAGCCTTTTGGCGAACTCGAGCGCCTGGTGACGCAGAAGCTCCTCGACGTCGCCCAGGGAGTCGCCCGGGAGGAACTGCGCAGTCAGGAATGGCTGCGCTCGATGGCGCACCTGAGCGGCCGCAGCTACGAGCAAATGCGCGTCGCGGTTCTGGAGTTTCTCGACACCGACCTCTTCAACGTCTCGATTGAGAATTGCGTTGCGTTCCTGGATCCGATGATCGACTCCTGGGACATCGACATGAAGACCTTCGGCATGGAAGTTGTCCCCAATCCCCGCTTTGCCTCAGGCCGCCTGAAGCGATTCGAGTTTGTCGAGCAACCGCCGCAACCGGCGGCTTCCATCGAACCCGGTCTGGAACAGTTCCTGCTGGATAAATCCTTGAGCGGCGATGTCACCGAGGAGGAGATCGAATTCCTGAGGGCCTTGAGGTTCAAGGGAAGGCGGCCCGCGGCTCTGTATTATTACCGGGAGCTGCAAAATCTGAGGGACGCTTTGCATTTCACATGAAAATTTCCGTCACGCACTCCACCGTGTACCGCTACGATTTTCCGGTATACCTGGAGCCTCATATTTTCCGTCTTCACCCGCGTACCAACAGCGCGCAGCGGCTGCTCTCATTCGACCTTCAGATCGCACCCGCGCCCGCCGGAACCACAGAGTGCCTGGATCAGGATGGCAATCTCGCCCTGAACGCGTGGTTTAGTGCGCCCACCAATGAGTTGAGCGTGGTCAGCCGGTTCAATGTGGAAATGCTTCGGCAAAACCCGTTTGACTATGTGATCATCGGCGAGTCGTTGAATCTTCCGCTGTGGTATCGGGAGCCGCTGTGCGCGGCCTTGACCCCTTACCGCAATGACACAAACGCCGCCGAATCCGTGAAGCAGTACGCGAAGTCGATCGCCGCCGGCGCGCAATGGAACACACTCTCGTTTCTGGTGGCCCTGAGCCGGCAAATCTTTCAAACCTTCCGCCAGGTGGTGCGTCCCTACGGTCCGCCTTGGCCTTCGGACCAAACCTTGAGTTCGCTGGAGGGCTCCTGCCGCGATCTGGCGGTTTTGTTCTGCGATGTCTGCCGCGTGATGGGAATCGCCGCCCGCTTCGTCAGCGGATATGAATGTGCGTCGGCGGACCGCTACGATTCGTACCTGCACGCCTGGGCCGAAGTGTACTTGCCGGGCATCGGCTGGCGGGGCTACGATCCTTCGCGCGGTCTGGCGGTGTCCAACGGACACGTCGCCGTCGCCGCCGGTTTCGATCCCGATCTCGCCTCTCCGGTGGCCGGCTGGTATTCCGGAGGATCGCGGTCGCAAATGGAGGCTTCGGTGCGCCTGCAAGTGGACTACGCCGAGTGAAGTCCGCTCCCTATGGTCGCGGCTCAGAAACCGTTACAGTTGAGAAACCGTTACAGAGCCGCCCCACCTCTCAGCGGTTACTCGCCGTTCTCCGTGCGCTGCGCCACAACGCCGGTTTCCAGATTGTGCTTTTTCAATTTGTAGCGCAGCGCATCGCGGCCGATGCGTAGAAGACGCGCCGCCTGGGACTGATTCCCGTTGGCCGTCTCCAGCGCGCGGATAATCAACAGGCGCTCTTGCTCCGCCAGCGTGGCGATTTCCGGCGTCAAGGTGTGAGGCTGCACCGCCTCCTCCTGCTCCGCATGGGAGCGCAAATACGACGGAAAATCCTGGATATCGATGGTGTCGCTCATCGCCATCATGCAAGCGTGGCCCAAGACGTTTTCCAGCTCGCGCACATTCCCCGGCCAGGAGTGCATGGAAAGCCGAACCTGCGCCCGGTGCGTCAGTCCCCGTATTTCCTTTTTGTACTGGCCCGCGAACTTGGCGATGAAGAAGCGTTCCAGCAGAGGCAAATCCTCCTTGCGCTCGGCCAGCCGCGGAACGTGAATCTCCACCATGGAAAGCCGGTAATACAGATCCTCTCGAAAGCGCTTCTCGGCGACCGCGACGCGGAGGTTGTGGTTGGTGGCGGCGATGACGCGCACGTCCACCTTGCGCATGGAGAGCGATCCCACGCGCTGCACTTCCTGGTTTTGTAGGACTCGCAGAAGCTTGGCTTGCGTGGCCAGCGGCATATCGCCGATCTCGTCCAGAAACAGCGTGCCGCCATGGGCGTGCTCGAACAATCCCGCCTTGTCGTTGGTCGCGCCGGTGAAGGAGCCCTTGACGTGGCCGAAGAGCTCGCTTTCAAACAGCGTCTCCACAACCGCCGAGCAATTCAGCACCACATAGCGCCCCGCGGCCACCGGACTTAAGGAATGCAGCGCACGCGCCACCATATCCTTGCCCGTGCCGGTCTCGCCGGTAATCAGCACGGTGCGATAGTGCGGCGCGACCCTGCGGATTTGCATCACCATCTCGCGCATCACCGGGCTGCGGCCCACGATGCCCTCGAATTCCGAGTTGGCCAGCAGCTCGCCCTCGAGCTGGCGCGAACGCTGCTGCTTGCGAGCCTCTTCCACCAGCTTGCCGACGCGCTCACGCAGGGCCGCCAGTGAAATCGGCTTGTTGAGGTAGTCGCTGGCGCCTTTCTTGATCGCCTCGACGGCGGACTCGGTCGAGTAGTGCGCCGTCATCAGGATCACTTCCGTGGACGGATCGAATTCCATGATCCGTTCCAGCACCTCCATGCCGGTCAGGTGCGGCATGACCAGGTCGGTCAGCACGATCTGCGGATGCTTTTCAAAGACCAGCTCGATTCCCTGTTCCGGATCGGAGGCCGTTAGAATCTCGAGGCCCGGTTGCGCCAGAGCGCTCGACAGCAATTCCAAACTCTTGACATTGTCGTCAATAATCAGAATCGAGAGGGCCGGACCGGCGATAACTGACATGCAAGACCCTAATGTAACATCCGCTCCACTTCGCTCCGCAACATGCTGAGTTGGATCGGCTTGGCGATGTAACTGGTAAATCCCGCGGAAATAGCCCGTTCGCGGTCGCCCTGCATCGCACTCGCCGTGAGCGCCATGACCGGCGTGGCCGCCAATTCCCGATCGAGACGGATTTCGCGGACCACGGCGAAGCCGTCCAGGCCGGGCATGTGCAGGTCGAGAATGATCAGATCGGGCTTCGACTCGCGTGCGTTCCGCAGCGCCTCGATGCCGTCGCTCGCCTCCACCACCGTGTAGCCGCTCTTCTCGAGGACCGTACGGACAAGCTCGCGGCTTGTCGCCTTATCGTCCGCTATCAGCACCGTCTTCATAGGTTTCCTCTGAAGCCCGCACAGGGTCGGCTCGGCCCTCCAACCGGTCAGCAGCCCCAGGGACTTCCGCCGACCCAGGCTTCGTTGTGCGGGCGAGTTCCTCATGCGGGATCGTAAATGTGAAGCGGCTGCCCTTTCCGGGCTCGCTCTCCAGCCGGATACTCCCGCCGTGTTCCTCCACCAGCGCCTTTGAGATTGCCAGCCCCAGCCCCGTGCCCTCGCGCACGCCTTTTGTGGTCGAGCCAACTTGATAGAACTTGTCGAACACCGCCTCGTGCTGCTCCTTGGCGATGCCGATTCCGGTGTCGGTCACCGAGATCTCAATGAGGGCATCCCGCAGCGCCGCCTCGATCCGGATCCTGCCGCCCGCCGGCGTGAATTTCAGCGCGTTACTCAGCAGGTTGAAAAGCACCTGCTTGACGCGGAGCCGGTCGGCGAACATCGCCGGGGGAATCGAGAGGCTGGTCTCAATTGCGATCGATTTTGCCGCGGCCTGTGGCCGGACCGAGGAGAGGATTTCCTCCAGCGCGGCCGCCATATCGAAGATTTCGCGGCGCAGTCCCAGGCGCCCGGATTCGATCTTGCTGATGTCGAGAATGTCGTTGATCAGCGCCAGCAGATGGATCGAATCCGTATGAATGTGGTTCATGAAGCGCTGCTGCTTTTCGTTGAGCGGCCCTTCCAGTTCCTCGGCGAGAAGCTCGGCGAATCCGATAATCGTATGCAGTGGGGTGCGCAGCTCGTGGCTCATGCTCGCCAGGAATTCGCTCTTGAGCTGGTTGGCCCGCTCCACCTCGCGATTCCGCGACTCCAGCTCGCGCGCATAGGTTTGCTGCATCTCCCGCAGCCGGTTTTCGGTTTGCCGCCGCTCGCTGATATCGCGGATGACGGCGGTGACACGGAGCCCTTCCTCCGATTTCACGGGGCTGAGGCTGATTTCGACGGGAATGGAGGAGCCGTCTTTGCGCCGCCCGTGCAACTGAAGCGCGCTGCCCATCGGCCGTGTCACCGGATGACCCCAGTAGTCGGCGCGATGTTGCGCGTGGCCGCCGCGTAAGGCGTCCGGGACCAGGATCTCGACGGGCTGGCCCACCAACTCTTCGCGCTTATAGCCGAACATTTTCTCGGTGACCAGATTGAGCAGCAGGATCCGGCCCTCGCGATCCACTTCTATGATGGCGTCGGGAGCGGCTTCCAGCAATTCGCGGAATCGCCGCTCCGCGTGCAGTTCGGCACGCGTTTCCTTTTGTTCCGTCATCGCTTGCAGGAGCTCTTCCTCAACCCGGGCGAGCTTCCGCTCCACGGCGTCATGCCGGGTGACTCCGGCGACGATTGCGAGCGTGCCCAGCACGTTCCCAGCGTCATCCTTGCACGGGCCTGTCCACACCTCAACATCGATCGGGGTCCCGTCTTTCCTGGGAAGGCATAACTCGACTTCACCTTGGGATACCTCGTGCAATCGCAATGCCGAAATCGCCGAGCCGCTCGCCGCCTCTTCCTTTGTCCATCCGAAGAGTTGTTCCGCGCCGTGGCTCCATACCTGTAACCGGCCGGCGGAATCCACGACAATAATCCCAAATCGCGATGTTTCTAGTAGGCCGCTGAGAATCTCAGCGGGATTGGTCCGAACCATATAGATAGGAGACGCCTTAATTCTAGCAAGCCTTGGTTCGCGACCCCTAAACGGAATGGGGCTGCTGGCCCAGCGGTGCGCGAAACGGCGCAGATGGCGCCGGAAGAACTCGGCAAGCCTTCGTTAACGGTATACACTTTACTGAATCGCGCCCGTCAGCAAGCGGTGCTCCCGCCGTCTGGGTCCGCTGGCGCGCGAATTGCTTGATCCTTCATGGGGGCGATCACAATGCAAAAGGACACAATACAGAAAATTCGGCACATCCTTTTCCCCATGGATTTTTCGGAGCGCTGCTGCAACGTGGTCCCGTTTGTGGCATCCATGGCGCGGCGCTACTCCGCCAAGGTCACGCTACTCAGCATAGTGCAACCTTTTTACTACGCCGCCATGGGCGATCCAGGCGCCGCCGTGGTGGTGGACCTCGAAGAGCTCTTGCAGGATCTCAAGATCCGGCTCGACAGCTCGCTGACCAAGGAATTCGCGGATCTGCGCGTGGAGCGGGTTGCTGCGCTCGGCGATCCCGCCAAGGTGATCACGGATTTTGCACATACGCAAGACGTCGACCTGATGATGATGCCGACGCACGGCTATGGCCCGTTCCGGAGACTGCTGGGCTCGGTGACAGTCAAGGTCCTGCACGATACGGAGTGCCCGGTTTGGACTTCGGCCCACATGGCGGAGGCGCCGCCCCGCGCGCATTTCGCCTGCACGAGCGTTCTGTGCGCGGTTGACGGCACACCGAACAGCGTTGCGCTCATGAAGTGGGCCGGCGAGTTCAGCAAGGATGCCGGAGCCGCGCTGCGGCTGGTGCACGTGGTCCCCGCGAAGGAAGGCGTGATTTCTCCTCAGACGGACCACAGCCGCAAGAAGGAGCTACGGAAGGAAGCGCGTGAGGCGCTCAATGAGCTGGAAGCGTCCGCGGGCGTGGACGCGCCCATCTGCGTGGCCGCGGGCAATGTGGCCGAAACCATTTGCGATGAGGCGCGCCGGCACGCCGCCGATCTGATCGTGATCGGGCGCGGAGTGCTGCACGAGATCCCCGGCCGCCTGCGCACCCAGGCCCACGCGATCATCCGCAAGGCGCCCTGTCCCGTCTTGAGTGTCTAATGCTGAGCGTGTGAGTCTAGCTCCAGCGAGGGAACGCTCTCCACGTCCTTGAACACCGCCGTGCTGTCGGACGTTTCCGGCATGACCGGAAAATGGAAGCCGCACTTGGGGCACGGCTTGGCAAGTACGCACTGCTCCTGGTGCAACTCGTAAGGCAGGTCTTGGATGAGAGCGCAGCAAGGACAGACGCGGATCAGGCGAGTGTTCTTCAACTCGAAATTGGTGATGATGTCTTCCATGATGGCGCCGCTTCTCACCGCCCAGGCCTTGGCTTGTTTGTGGTAGTCGTTCATGTGCCAGGCTTTGAGGGCTTCCAGGCTGGTCCACAGACTGATCTCGTTATACCAGCTCGGGTCCTGAGGATGGACCCACCAGGTCAAGTGCAGAAACCCCGGCAACGTCTTCAGTTGCGTGCCAACTTCAGAAAAGAGCAGTTTGAACTTCGCATAGCCGTCGGGGCTGGAAAACCGCACTCTCTGCATGCTCTGATAAATGGCCATTCAATGTTCTCCTTCGTAGGAAATAAGCTTACACGGCTTTCTAAAAATCCAGCCGGAGCGCCAACTGTCCCGTCCGGTTGCCGCCCTGGCCCGCCGTCTGCGCCGACTGCAAGATGCCGAAAGTTGCCGGGCTGCTAATGTCTGCGGCCGGCGGAGCAAAGTTGGTGTGGTTTAGAGCGTTGGTAAAGGTGGCTTCAAATCGGAATCGAGCGCGCTCCCGGATGGGAAAGATCTTCGACAACCCCGCGGAAACGGCAATCGTTCCGGGACCTGGCAGGACGCCGACTCCCGCATTCCCGATTCTCCCCGCACCCGCCGGCGTTGGAGCGAACGCGTCGATGTTCCACAAGGTGCTGCCCCCTACTCCGGAGCTGGGATTTCCGACCGCATCCGGCCGCGCGGTGATGCCGCCGCGTCCCACGATGCCCGTATTGGATTGATCTAGTGTGGGGCTGACGGTGGGTGTAAGAAAAGGCCCAGTCTGTATGAGAGTGACCGTGTTCACATTCCAACCGCCCAGGACGCCGTCGACAAACTTATTCTTGCTGTCCCATTCCCGGTGCGGACCAAACGGTAACTGATACGTGCCGGTCAGCAAGAACCGTTGCCGGGGCATGCCCGCCACGTTTCCACGCGCCGCTCGCAGGTCGAATTGATCGTAGCTGGGCGTAAACAGGAGGTTTTCCGAGGTAAAGCCGTTCGGAGCGTCGCCTTGAGCGTCGCTGATGTTATGGGCCCAGGTGTAATTCCCCTGGAAGGACAATCCATGAGACAACCTTTGGGTAGCTTCCAGGGTGAGCCCCTGGTAGTTGGAAAAGCCGGCGTTCGCGCTGTAGTTTATCTCGTCCCAGTTCTGATACGGGGCGCGTGGGTCGACGTAAGGACTGAGTACGTAGGGCTGTTTGCTCGGGGGGATCGCATTGTAATCCTCCTTCACGTTCATCCGGTAGGAATTCATCCCGGAGTAGGTGATTCGGACCGCTAGGGCGGATGTCAACTGGCGCTCGATGGTCGCGTTCCATTGCGCCGTCTGAGGATCCCTAAAATTCAGAGACATGCCGTCGTAGAGCCCGGTTCCTCCGTACTGGAGTGCTTGGTTCGTAGGTGACGTTTGCGGAAATGTGAACAGCGGTTGCCCGCCATTGTTGTTCGAGTAGGTGTAAGGGGCCCCCAGCGGGATGCCGAGAAAATCGTAAGCCAGCTGCCCCAGGGGCGTCTGAGTGAAGATCCCGAATCCTGCGCGGAAGACTGTCTTATTATCTCGAAACGGGCGGAAAGCGATGCCGATACGAGGATCGTAATCACCCCAATAGGTGTTCCGCAGGCTCTGAGACAAATGATCCTGGCTCGCCGTTACGACGTTGGAACAAGCCAGCGACGTGTCCCTTGTGGGCAGGCTACAGGCATTGAAAGAGACCAGAAATGCGTTGTAGTTGGCTTGGAGCAAGGGGCTGGAGGGTACGGTCTTGTTCAACAGAATGTTCGGAACCACAATATCGCCGTTCCGCGGGTCGAAATTGGCGATGTCGCCTTGGTTTTCTGTGAATTCCGGGAGCACCTCCCAGCGCAACCCGAAGTTTAGGGTGAGCCGGGAGGTCACCTGCCACTGATCTTGGGCGTAAACTCCCCACTGCGTAGTCGGTTCGTTGGTGTTGGGACTGCTTCCGACAATGAAATCGGTGTTGGGCGCGCCTAGCAGGAAATCGCCGAATGAGCTGCCCGTGAAGACCCCCTGATTGAACGTAAACGCGCCGAAGTCGTCCGATTGGCCCCACCGGACCACTGTTTCGTAGAAGACTCGGCGCGCATCTATACCGAAACGGAGAGTGTGCTTGCCCATGGTACGGCTGAGGTTGTCGGTGAACTGCATGGTTTTTGACTGGCCCGGCCCGTCCTTGTCGCGGCCGATCGGCGTAAAGCCGGTGCCGTCGGAGAAATTGAAGGTTGGAAACGCTCCCGTCGTCGGGTGATTCGCGAAGCTTATGCCGGTCAGGCCGAGCGCGACGTCGGCCGAGGCCCCCTGGATCGGAAAAGTCGTGTCAATGAGCGAGTTCGTGAAGCCGAAGCGGAACTCGTTCACCATCTTAGGGGTGATGGTGTAGTTGTAGGAAACGATTAAACTGCGATCATGCTCAACATCAACGTCGTTAGGCAAAAGAGGATTGGCCACGTCCGAGACCAGGTTCTTCCAACTGAGACGGGCATAGATCTGCTGATTAGAAGTGATGTTGTGATCCAGCCTGAGGTCCCAGCCGTTGGTATTCGAAGGCGTCGGTTGCAGCGTCTCATAATTGAAGCTGCTCCCCGCGGAGCTGACATTCGGCAGCGGGTAATAACCATTGAGTAATTTTACGGATACGGGATTCAGGCTCGTGAGCGGAATGGTGTTGTTGGAGTAGGGCTGGCCGCTGAGGGGATTGGTCAGCACGTTGGTGGGATTTCCGGTGGTGGGATCGATGAGCGGTAGCCCGTTCAAATTGCCGTTCCTTTCCGCGGCGGTCGGAACCAGATACTGCTCCGGAGTCGAGGTTTTGCGGCGATTGCCCTCATAATCGGCATAGAAGAACGTTTTATCCTTGCCGTTATAGAGATGCGGAATCCTCACCGGACCGCCGAAGCTGCCCCCGAATGTATTGAATCGTTTGGGCGCCTTGGACGTGAAGTTCAAAATGGTTGCGTCCAGCGCGTCATTTTGCAGGTACTCGAACAGGCTGCCGTGGAACTGGTTGGTTCCGCTTTTGGTGATGAATGTGATGTCGGCTACTTGGGAAAACTCGGCGCTGTTGTTGAAGGCTGTGACTTTGAGTTCGGCCAGCCCTTCCGACGACGGGTAGGCATTCTGTAGAGAGCCGTTGGCGGTGACATTGGCCGTGGAAATTCCATCGACGGAATAACCAGTCATCGAATAAGTGGCGCCTCCAACTTGTATGTTGCCCTGACTATCCGTGATGATACTTGGAGAGAGCGCCAGGGCAGCGAGCGGACTGGTGGTCTGGGCCCTGAAATTGAGCGGCATTTCGACCAGTTGCTCCGTGCCCCGGGTGTCGCCGACCGTAGCGTTCTCGGTATTGATCTGCTCGGCCGCGGCCTCCACGTTAACGGTCTGCTGCACCTGCGCAAGCGACAGCGCGAGATCTGCTCGCGCGCTTTGTCGGGCGGTCAGTTCGAAGGTGACGGCGGAAGATGTGGAAAATCCCGGTTTGACAGCGGTCACCGTGTAGTGCCCGGGCTTGAGGTTCTCGAACAGGTAGCTCCCGCTGTCGTCGGTTGTTGCCAGGCGGCTGGTGTTTTCGTCCAGACTGTGAAGGGTGACCACCGCTTGAGGCACCGCCAAGTTCCCAGGATCGCGGATTGTGCCCCGAATGTCGCCGAAGGTGGATTGTGCGTAGCCAACGATTGGCAAAAGCATGACCGGCAATAGCAGATACGCGAAAAACGCGCAGAGCGTGGAAAGAACTTGTGTCTGTCGCTTGGCCATAATCGCTCTCCTTGATCGATTGGATCTTAAAGTCCGAATTCGCAGACTTGTGCGAGAGCTACGGGGCTGTGAGGGCTCGAACGTGGAGTCTATGGGGGCCCAGTCGGGAGCCAGCCTAAGCCGGTGACGGGGATCGTCGCAGTGATCGTTCCTTCATTCCCATTGACCTCTTCATCCTAAGGCGAGTGGTTTCCGGACTCAATGACCACTTCTGGGTCCGGCCCCATAACCACTTTCAATTGCGCATCGCCTTTCGCAGGCGCCGCACTTGATGAAGCATTTCATCCGCTTTCGTGCCCCCAAAGCCGAGAATGAAGCCTTGGCGGACATTCGTGCCCGCGTAAGCGGCGGAAAGGGGCCACAGCCAAAGACCTTCCTGCGCGGCGCCGGCCGAAATTTTCCGGTCGGACAATCCAGGCGGAAGCGTGACTACCAGGTGCATGCCGGCTTCCGCGCCCAGGATCTCTATCTCGGAGCCGAACTCTTTCCGAAGTGCTTGCGCGAGCGCATTGCGGCGCTCCGCGTACAATTGCCTGGTCTTCCGGATGTGCCGCGCGAAATGGCCTCCGCTTATGAAATCGGCGAGCGCTGCCTGATACAGGTGTGACGGGCAGAGATCGTTTGCCTGCCGGACCGCGAGAAAGCGACCTATGAGAGCGGGGGGAATCACGATGTATCCGAGACGAAGCGCGGGAAAGAGCGTCTTGCTGAAGGTTCCGATGTAAATCACACGCGAGCCGGAATCGAGTCCCTGCATGGACGCGACCGGCATGCTCTCATAGCGGTACTCGCTGTCATAGTCGTCCTCGACGATCCACGCACCGGAACGATGCGCCCATTCGAGCAGTTGTAGGCGGCGGGCGGTGCTCATGGTCGCGCCGAGCGGATACTGATGCGAAGGTGTGACGTAGGCCACGCGCGCGTCCGGGCACAGCTCGACGCCAGCCGCAACATCCAATCCCTCGCTGTCGACCGGGACGGGAACCAGCCGGCAGCCGGAAAGCGTCAGAGCGTGCCGCAGAAATTCGTAGCCGGGCTCCTCGATCCAGACTGGGCTGTCCGGGTCGAGCAGAACGCGGGCCGACAGATCCAGGGCGTGCTGCGAACCATTTACCACCATGATCTGAGAGGCGTCGCAATGAACCGCTCGGGCGGTGCGAAGATAAGCCGCGATGACCTCGCGAAACTCCTTAAATCCCATCGGGTCCGAATAGTTCATCGAGCTGGCTCGCACTCTTCGCGCGTGGTGCGTTACCAGGTCGGACCAGACGCGAAACGGAAAATGATCGTAAGCGATCTGCCCGACGCTAAAAGCGCCCGAACCTCGGAACAACAACGTTCCCTCGGCAGGCAGAAGCCTGGAGACGCGCGAGACGGCATCGGACGCGGGATCGTTCACGACACTCGCCACTGCGGGACGGGCGCCGAGGAACTGCTCGGAAAGCGAAATCGTTACAAACGTGCCCGCGCCGGAGCGACTTTCGATGTACCCTTCGGCGAGCAGTTGGGCGTAAGCGCCGAGTACGGGAATCCGCGAAATTCCCAGCTCGTCTGCTAAGGCTCGCGTCGATGGAATCTGCTGACCCGGCTGCAATCTGCGTTCGAGGATCATCGCGCGGAACGCGTCGTAGATCTGACGGTGGAGGGGCTTTTCACTGTTCCGGTCCACTGCGATCATCGGCACTGCGGCACCGTGCGGCTTCTTTTTCATCGGTGGACTTCGGCGAGGTCGAGAGCGTTCAATCGCTCGGCTTGTATGGCAATTGGATGACCAGTGTAAGCCGACGCTTGTGGGAAGTCAATTAAGTTTTTGATTTCGACACAAGAAACCTTTATAATCACCACAAAAAATGTTTATCGACCTTTATGGAACCTTGATGAACCATCGGCGTGAGAATCAACCCGCTCCGCCGCCGCGCCCCGCCACCGAAATAAAAAGTTGTACTTAATACGAGATCAACTGGATCGACCCCACGCCTCCCTCGACGTCCAGGTGGATGGTGACCTTTGCGCTCGCCAAGGCGTCGTTGACATAGCGGGTGCCGTCCCGTGCAGGCCCGCCGCGTTGACCTCGCCGATTCCGCCGGTGACTTGAGCTTCCACGCCCACACTGGATGGCAGGCGAATGGTGGCTTCGCCGGCGCCACCCCGGATTCGAACTTCGTAACTCTTCTTGGGAGTTCCCCGCAGGTCCAGATCGAGTTCACCCGCGCCCATCTCCACCTCCAGGTTGCGCAGAGTCAGACTCCCCAGATCCAGGTGGGCCTCTCCGGCGCCTAAGTGGGCTTCGATTTCCAGCGGAACGTCTCGGTTTAGGCTGAGATCCCACTCATACTTTGTGTGGCCGAGGCTGGCGCCGCCATTCGGCTGCCTGACGATGAGGCTGCCGTAGCCGGCCGCGCTGCTGTAGCGCACCTCGGGCTTCCGGGAAGCCACGTTGTACTGGAAGTCCGCGGCCGCGAGCTTGTCGGTTCCGGCGGCGACTCTCAACGTACCTGCTGCCATGTCCAGGTTCACCCGGACCAACTCGGAATTGTCGCGTTCAATGGACTGGGAATCGTGCAGCGGCGGTCCGGCGCGCTCGAACGCGCAACCTGTCAAACACAATGTCGCGGCCAGCAAGAACACCCCTCTGCCGTCCATCGAATCTCCTTCGAGCCGGAATCCGGGTTTCGCCATCCTGCCCAGCATCGATTGTACATTCCCATGAAGTGACCCGCGCCCGGATTTGAGCTACCCTGAAATTACTCACATGGCCAAGATTTCGGAAGTTGTCAGCGGCGCGGCGGCGATCGCCAAGGGCATGGGCATCACCTTCAAGGAGATGCTGCAGCCCACTCTTACCGAGGATTACCCCGAGGCGCCGGCAAAGTTCCAGGAGCGCTTTCGCGGCGTCCACGAGCTTCAGCGCGATGAGAACGGCCTGGAGAAGTGCGTGGCCTGCTTCCTCTGCGCAGCGGCGTGCCCGGCCGATTGCATTTATATCGAGGCGGCCGAAAATACCGCCGAGTTGCGCATCAGTGGCGGGGAACGCTACGCCAAGGTCTACAACATCGACTACAACCGCTGCATCTTTTGCGGATTCTGCGTGGAAGCTTGCCCCACCGACGCGATCACACACGGGCATGGATTTGAGATCGCCAGCTACAATACCTCGACCTTGATTTACCGCAAGGAGCAGATGCTGGTTCCCATCCCCGCGGGCGCGTCATTTCCGCTGAGAGCCGAACCCCAGGCACCCGAAGGACACTAGACATCCGCCCTGGTCCGCTTAGTGTAAGATAGCCTTTACCCGTGATCTTACCTTCAACCTATTCCGGCGCGATTTTGTGCCTGGTCCTTTCCATGTTTTGCTGGGGCTCGTGGGCCAACCTGCAAAAGCTGCCGGGAAAGTGGCGTTACGAGCTGTTCTACTGGGACTTTTCGATCGGCGTTGCGCTGGCCGGCGTGGTGGCGGCGTTCACGCTGGGGTCGCTGAATTCCGCCGAGCTCACGTTTCAAGACAATCTGCTGATCGCCAGCTACCACAAGATGTCCTATGGGCTGGAGGTCGGGGTGCTGATTGGCTTGGCCAATTTGTTACTGGTCGGGGCCCTCTCGGTGGCTCCGATGGCGGTGGTGTTTCCGATCGCCATGGGAGTGGGACTGGTGGTGGGAAGCGCCTGGCTTCTCTTTCCACCCCAGGGCGACGAGTTGCTTCTATTGGGCGGTTCCGTCCTGGTGCTGGTCGCGATCATCGTGAACGCCTTCGCTTACGGCGCGTATTCGCAAGAGCAGAGAGCGGTGAAGCTTGGGACGGCCGACCCGCGGACTCCGGCCGCCAAGCCGCCCGCGCCCTCGAAAGGCGTGGCGCTTAGCGTGGTGAGCGGTATCGCGATGGGACTGGTTCGGCCGCTGAGCGATCTGGCCAGAAGCGGCGAAGACGGCTTAGGCCCGTACAGCGCGGGACTTCTCGTCACGCTCGCGGCCCTGGCGTCGACCTTCGTGTACGCTCCGTTTTTCATCACCTTCGCGGTGCACGGCGCGCCGGTGCAGTTTCGCTCTTATTTCACGGGCGGCAAGACGCCGCACTTGTACGGAATCCTGGCGGGTATCCTATGGAGCGTTGGCCTGATTGCCGCGTTTGCCTCCGGAGGAACCTTGGCGACGATTCAGGCCGGGCCGGTGGCCACTCGCGGATTTGAGGAAGGCGCCGCAGTGTTGGCCACGCTGTGGGGTTTGCTAGTGTGGCGGGAGTTCCGGGGAGGCAGCCCCAAGATCCGTATCTTATTGACGGCCATGCTGATTCTGTGGGCCATCGGCGCGGCCTTGGTGACCATGGCCCCAGCCTTTGCTAAATAGCCGAGTCCTTTTGCCGCCACGACGAATCCGGCAGGTCGAAAGCGGGCGTGACGCTTTGGTATCTTGCGTGCTACTCTGAAGCCGGATGCGACGTGCTCTTCACATCGCGGTCAGCCTGATGGCGGCGGTGCTGCTTCTCAGGCCCCTTGACTGCTTCGCGGCCGGCGCTCCGAATAGCCACCTGGCGGATTGCTGCCTAAAGGGGAAATGCGTTCCCACGGCGAACTCCGATGCGTGCTGCAAGAATTCCGTCCCGGACCGGGACCAGCTTGTTCCGTCGAAGGCGGCCGAGCATTCATCCCCGCTGATTGCGCTTGTTGCGGTTCACGTTGCCACTTTGGATTCCCGCTCAACCCTCCCGGTCCCCGGTGATCCGGCGAGACATCCGCCGCCCCATATCGAGTTAACCGTTCCCAGTCTCTCGCTTCTCGTCTAGATCTCCGCCCAGCGTGTGCGTTTTGCACACGAATCTCATTCCCTAAAAACAAATCATACCGTTGGCTGTGTGCGCGTGTGACCGCTGCCGCCGCCAATTGGGGAAGGTAGGAGGTTTAGATGAAGAAGTTCAATATTTCACCGATCGCCGTGCTCGGCAGCGTCCTGGCGATTGCGTCAAACGGCGCTGCGCTTGCGGCTCCTGCGCAATCCGAGCACTGGGAAACCCCGGCGAAATGGCATCAACTATTAAAAAAAGCGGTTCCCGGAACTCTGGTGATTGATCGAGAAGGTGTAGAATTCCGTTCGTCCAAATTAAATCAACGTTGGCCGAATGTCGAGATTCACAGCTTCGATCTCTCCACCCGGGAACTTACGATCGCCAGCTATCAGAATCGCCACTGGCACGAGCCTGGAGAACAACGCTTTCAGTTCACCTTGAGTGAGCCAATGCCGCCGGAGGTCGCGGCTGAGCTTACCGAGCGCGTCGGGAAACCGGTGCGCAACGGCGTTCCACTCCCAAGCGTTGCGGAGCTATCGGAAATTCCAGCTCATCGCCGCATGTGGCCCGGCGGAAGCAACGGGACCCTTCGGCTGAGGGACACCGGCATCGACTATCTCACGGAAGACGGCCGCGACAGCCGGACGTGGCGATGGGCGGACATCCAGACCATCGCGAATCCCAATCCGTACGAGCTGCGTGTAACTGCCTATCGCGAGACGGTTGAGTTCGATTTGAAGCAACCGCTCCCGCGAACTCTATTCGAACTCATGTGGGATCGCCTCTACGCCGTTGGCCTCAACCTGTCCACGGACGCAGGAGGAACACACCAATGAGAATCTTCACGCCAGGTTGCATCGCGATCTCTCTGGCTCTGGGACTGCCGGCAGCCGATCTGCCAACGCCTCTTTCTTCCTTGCTGGACGAAGCCATGCGAAACAATCCCGACATTCTGGCCGCGCGGCACGGCTGGCAGGCGTCAACCGAGGTTCCGTCTCAGGTCTCTACTCCGCCCGATCCCCAGGTCACTGTGCAATCGTTTTCTGTGGGCAGTCCGCGGCCGTTCGCCGGATTCAGCAACAGCGACTTCGCCTACATCGGACTTGGGATTTCTCAAGACCTCCCCTATCCCGGAAAGCTGAAGCTCAAGGGCGAAGCCGCCCAGCAGGACGTCACCATCAGCCGCGACAAGCTCGAAGCGGTGCGGCGCTCGGTCCTGCAACAAGTAAAGGAAGCATACTTTCAGATCGCCTACGTCCAGCAAACCCTGGAGGTCCTCGACCGCAACGGAAAGCTCCTCGAACAGATCGAAAAAATCGCGGATGCTCGCTACCGAGTTGGTGAAGGCAGCCAGCAAGATGTCCTGAAGGCTCAGCTCGAACAAACCAAGCTGCTGCGCGAGGTCGCCCACCACCACGAGTTGATGGATACGCAACAAGCGTTGCTTCGAAAACTCCTGAATCGCCCGCCCGATTCTCCCGACCTTTCGACCGAAAAGCTCGTGGAAACGCCGTTGCGCTACACCTCGGAGGAACTGCTCGCCAAGGTTCGGACTGAAAATCCCGCTGTGAGCAGCCAGCAGGAAACGGTGAAGCGGCAGAGTCTGCAAGTGGAGATCGCACGCAAAGACCGCTACCCGGATTTCAACGTGCAGTACATGTGGCAGCACACCGGCGAACAGTTTCGCGATTACTACATGCTCAGTTTCAGCGCCCGCATCCCGATTTACCGGAAACGCAAACTCAATCCGGAGATGAACCAGGCCGTGGAAGAACTCAGTCGCTCCCGGCGCGAGTACGAAGGGCGGGTCCAAACCGCTTATTTTGACGTTCGCAATCAGTACCTTGCCGCGGAGACCGCATCGCAGATGCTCAAAATCTACCGCGAAGGACTGATCCCGCAATCGCTGGCGACGTATCAAGCAGGACTCGCATCCTACCAGACCGGCACCCTGGATTTTGAGAGTTTGTTTTCAACCTTCCTGGATGTCCTCAATTTCGATGGGGAGTACTGGAAGACGTTAATGGAGCACGAAGCAACCCTCGCTCGACTCGAGCAGATTACCGGCATGCCGCTCAATTGAGGAATCTTTATGCAACGCTATCGAACTGCGTTTTTCGTGACTCTTGCAATGGTGATTCTGCTAGCCGGAGCCGTGGTCGTACTCTGGTTCGGCCCGCAGGATGTCAGGGCGCGGATCTCGTCTGTCATTTCGCCCCAGAGTAGCGGACCGTCACCTTCCGAGGCGGCCCCGTCAGCGCTGAGCTCCTCTGAACAAAGCCTGGTCCCGGTCACGCTGACGCCCCAACGGATGCAGAGTATCGGAGTTAAAACGGGCGCCGTCGAGTACCGGAAGGTTCACGATGAGATCGACACAACCGGCAACGTCGAGGTGGACGAAACGCGGCTCGCGGAAGTTCAGGTGCGCTTCGCGGGCTGGATTCAGAAGGTCTTCGTGGACTCGACCTTCAAGCAAGTGCAGAAGGGCCAGCCGCTATTGACAATCTACAGCCCGGAGCTGGTTCGAACCGAGGACGAATACATGCTAGCCAAGCAGAATCGCGAGTTGCTGGCGCAAAGCACCGTGCCCGGTGTCGCCTCGGGAGCGGGCACCCTGCTGTCTTCCGCCGCCGAGCGGCTGAAGCAGTGGGACATTCCAGAACGTGAGATTCAGGATCTGGAAGAGACGGGACAGATCAAGCGCGAGCTGGAAATCGATTCTCCGGCATCCGGCTTCATCGTCGAGCGAAACGCGCTCCCTACCATGTACGTGCAGCCGGGCACGAGGCTCTACTCGATCGCGGACCTATCGACGGTCTGGGTTTACGCCCAGCTCTTTCAAACCGACATCGGGCGAATCAAGGTAGGAGATGCAGCGGCCGTCACAGTCGATTCTTATCCAGGCCGCACATTCCCCGGACGGGTGAGCTTCATTTCGCCTCAGCTTGACCAGGCCACTCGCACCGCGAAGGTGCGGCTTGAAATCGCCAATCCCGAGATGAAGCTTTCGTTGGGAATGTTCGTGAGTGTGAAGCTGGACCTGGCGCTGGGACGCCAACTCGTGATTCCCGCGTCCGGAGTATATCAATCCGGAACACGCCAGATCGCTTTCATAGATCACGGCGATGGGCACTTTGAGCCGCGGGAAATCGAAACCGGCGCGCGCGCCGGCGACGACTTTGTCGTAACCAAGGGCCTGAAAGCCGGAGAGCGCATTGTTACTTCCGCGAATTTTGATCGATTCCGAAAGCCAGCTCCAGGCGGCCATGGGATCGTTTGCGCCGCCGCCGCCGGGCGTAAGCGCCGCGGCCGCATCCAATGCTCCGCAGGTATCACTGGACTACTCATCAACTCCATCGACTCCCCATCTCGGTGCGAACACGCTTCGGGTCAAGTTGACCGGCTCCGGCGGCGCGCCCGTCACCGGCGCTCAGGTAACGGTGACGTTCTTGATGCAGGCGATGCCGGCCATGGGGATGCCCGCCATGCGGAATGTCGCCACACTCGGCGAAACCAGCGGTGGAGTGTACGAAGGGCCGGTCCAGATTCAGATGGGCGGCACCTGGCAGGTCACGGTGCTGGCGACGAAGAATGGGCAAACCATCGCCCAGAAGCAGCTCCCGGTAACGGCGGAAGGCGGCACGCAATGATCGGCCGGTGGATCGATTGGTGCGCCCGAAACCGTTTTCTGGTCTTCACCGGAACGCTCTCGCTGGTGCTGGGGGGACTTTGGGCGATACGGCGTATCCCGCTGGATGCTTTACCCGACATCTCCGACGTCGAGGTGATTATTCACACTCCCTGGGAGGAACCGCCCAACATTATCGAAGATCAGGTTACCTACCCGATTGTCACCGCTCTGCTTGCCGCGCCCAGCGTGAAGGCCGTGCGGGCGCAGACGATGTTCGGCGATTCCTATGTCTTCGTGGTTTTCGAGGACGGGACCGATCTGTACTGGGCGCGCTCCCGCGTTCTGGAGTATCTCCAGCAGATCCAAGGACGGCTGCCGGCGGAAGTGCATCCGGCGATCGGTCCGGACGCGACGGGGGCTGGGTGGGTTTACGAATATCTTCTGGTGGACCACAATCGGCGCTACAGCCTGGCGGACCTGCGCAGCCTGCAAGATTGGTATCTGCGATACCAGATTGCGACGGTGCCTGGAGTAGCGGAAGTCGCGAGCATCGGCGGCTTTGTCCGGCAGTATCAGGTTCGGCTGGACCCGGAAAAGCTTCGCGCTTACAGCATTGCTCTTTCAACCGTCATTGACCGCGTACGAGACAGCACCAACGAGGTCGGCGGCCGATTGATCGAGCTCGGCGGCGCCGAGTACATAATTCGCGGCCTCGGCTATCTGCGGTCGCTTGCGGATCTGGAGACCGTCCCGGTCGCGAGCAAGAACGGCACTCCGGTTCTGGTTCGCGACCTGGGAAATGTATCTTTTGGGCCGGATATCCGCCGCGGCGTAGCCGAGTGGAACGGCGAAGGGGAGACGGCCGGAGGGATCGTCGTGATGCGCTACGGCATGAACGCGCTGAACGTAATCTCCGGCGTGAAGCAGAAGCTGGCGGAAATCTCCGGCTCTCTGCCGGCGGGCGTGGAGATCGTATCGGGGTACGACCGCTCCGGTCTGATCCGCGATTCCATCGGTACGCTGCAACGTGATTTGATCGAAGAGGCGATCATCGTCAGCCTCGTGATCGTCGTGTTCCTATTCCACTTTCGCTCCGCGTTCATTCCAATTCTCGCGCTGCCGATCGCCGTGATCGCGTCGTTCATCCCGATGTACTGGCTGCATGTAAGCTCGAACATCATGTCGCTGGGCGGCCTGGCGCTGGCCATCGGAGTTCTGGTGGACGCGGCCATCGTGATGGTGGAAAACGGCTACCGTCATTTGTCGGAGGCCCAGCATCCCGAGGGAGGGGAGTCGCGCGGCATCTCCAAACCGGAGCAAAGGAAGATCCTGTTGGATGCGGCGAAGCAAGTTGCGCCGGCGCTTTTTTTTTCCCTGCTGATCATTGTTGTCTCGTTCCTTCCGATCTTTATGCTGGAAGCGCAGGAAGGCCGAATGTTCCGCCCCCTGGCCTGGACCAAGACTTTAGCCGTGGGATTTTCGTCGGTGCTGGCCGTCACGCTGGTGCCGCCGCTGATGCTTCTATTCATTCGAGGCCGGCTGCGGCCGGAATCGAGCAACCCGGTTTCGCGCGTCACGCAGGCCATCTATCTCCCAATCCTTAAGCTCTGCCTCCGATTCCCGAAGACAACGGTGCTGTTGAATCTCGTCTTTCTGGCGGTGACATTCCCGCTCGCTTTCAGAATTGGGAGCCAGTTCATGCCGCCTTTATTCGAAGGGGCGGCGCTCTACATGCCCACGGCGCTACCCGGAATTTCCATCGGGCAGGCGACGCAGTTGCTGCAGGAACAGGATCGAATTCTGCGCTCGATTCCCGAGGTCGCGACTGTGTTTGGCTCCATCGGCCGTTCCGAGAGCGCGACCGACAACGCGCCGCTCGATATGTACGACACCACCGTGACCTTGAAACCGCGCGAGCAATGGCGCCCCGGCATGACGTACGAAAAGCTGATCTCGGAGATGGACGGCAAGCTCCAGTTCCCCGGCCTTACGAACACATGGACAATGCCGATCGAGAACCGGCTGGATATGGAGCTCACCGGAATCAAGACGCCGGTCGGTCTCAAAATCCAGGGGCCAAACCTCGACGGAATCCAGCAACTCGGACAGAACATTCAACAGATTCTCGGGACTATTCCTGAAATGAGATCCGTGTTCGCGGAGCGTGTCGCCCAGGGATTCTACGTAAACGTCGAGGTGAACCGGCCGGAAGCCGCGCGCTACGGACTCACCGTCGGCGATGTGCAGCGCGCGATCACTTCCGGAATTGGCGGGGAGAACATCGCGGAGAACGTCGAAGGCCGCGAGCGCTATCCAATTAATGTCCGTTACGCGCCGGATTTTCGAGACGACCTGGATAAGCTCAGGCGCGTGGTGATCGCAACTCCATCCAACGCGCAGGTGCCGCTGGGCGAGCTCGCCAAGATCTCCTTCTCGAAAGGCCCCACCATGATCCGCGACGAAGATGCGGCGCTCACGGGCTACGTGTATCTGGACCTCAACACCCACGATTACGGCGGGTTCGTCGACAAAGCCTCCCAGCTTCTGCGCGAGAAGCTGACTCTGCCGCCGGGTTACAGCTTCAAGTGGTCCGGCGAATACGAGTTTGAGCTGCGCGCCAAGGAGCGCCTGAAGATCATCGTGCCCATCGTGTTTTTCGCGATTTTTCTGCTGCTGTACATGGTTTTCCATTCCGTCGCTGAAGCGCTGGTTTTGATCTTTCCGACGGTCTATGCGATGACCGGAGGGCTGCTGTTGCAGTGGTGGCTCGGTTACAACTTCAGCGTTGCGGTTTGGGTCGGCTACATTGCGCTGTTCGGCATCGCGGTCGAGACCGGGGTCGTGATGGTCGTCTATCTGCACGAAGCGCTTGACCGCAAGCTCGCTACCGGACAGACGCTTCGGCCGGCCGATATACAGCAGGCCGCGATCGAAGGCGCGGTACACCGGCTTCGTCCCAAGCTCATGACGGTGGCCGCGGTTCTGGCGAGCTTGATCCCCATCTTGTCGGAATCCGGCGTGGGCTCGGATGTGATGAAACCAATCGCGGCGCCGATCGTCGGCGGCATGATCACTTCCACAATCCACGTATTGATCTTGGTTCCCGTCTTTTTCGTGATGTTGAAGACCCGTGCCCTACGACGGGGCAGCCTGAGAAGCGCGGGAAACGGCGACGAAGTTTGACAGGTAGTTCAAATCCTAATTTCAAGAAAGGCCATAACCGATGAACATTCGTAGACCCATTCTTCCAGCGGCACTGGCACTTATGTGCCTGCTGGCGGCCAGCAGCTTTGCCCAAGAGAAGGCGAAGGGAACGGCGAAGTCGCACGTTTTCCACGGCAAGGTGGAGGCGGTCACCGCCAAAGGCTTGACCGTCAATGGAGAAAAGGTGGAAGGCTGGATGGGCGCAATGACCATGACCTATGCCGTCGACAAGCCGGACACTCTGAAGACGGTCAAGGTGGGCGATCAAATCATGGCTACCGTCTACGACGGCGATTTGACGCTCCACAACGTCATGCCCATGCCGACGGGAAAATCCGACAAGCAGACATCCAAAAGGTGAGACCGGAGCAGCCGGAGCGAGACTCCATACGGGGCCGCCCCCCCTCTGTAACTGAGCGATAAGACAGATATTTGTGGATTAGATTGCACGATTGGGGCCCGCCGAGCGTCTAATTTTACAGCCATGATGTTCACGGGGGCGACTCGCGCCGTTTGGATCGTTCTCACGCTGGCCGTCCCGGCTTTCGCCGGAGAATCCGCCGTGCTGACCAGCGGCTTAAGGCTGCATGTGGACCGTCACGAGGAATCGGACGGGATGGTGCGGCTGTACCGCGGCGAGGGCGTCACGATAATGCCCAAGTCGTTTGTGACGGCCTTCGAGCCCGACGAGGCGGCTCCGCCGCTTCTTGCGCCGCCTCCGGCGGCGGCGACCCCGCGAGCAACCCCTCTGCCGGCGGCTCCCGCCGCGGTCGCGGTTCCCGCCGCGCCGGCCACGGATCCGCGAGCGCTGGTTCGCGCCGCGGCCGCGCGTGCCGGACTCCCCGCCGCCTTTGTCGAAAGCGTGGCCAAGACCGAATCGGGCTTCGATCCGGCGGCGGTTTCCCCTAAGGGCGCGATCGGAGTGATGCAGCTCATGCCCGCCACGGCAAAAGCGCTGGGCGCCGATGCCAACGATCCGCAGCAGAATATCGACGCGGGGGCGCGGCTGCTGCGCGAGCTGCTGCTCAAGTACGACGGCGACGTAGTGAAGGCGCTGGCCGCCTATAACGCGGGCGAGCCTGCGGTGGATCGCTACCAGGGAGTGCCTCCGTATCCGGAAACGCAGCACTACGTCAACACAGTGGTCGACTCCTATATAAAGAGCCCCGAGTACCTGAAAGGTGACGGGCAATAGGGCCTGTTACCATCAAGGTTCATGGGTCCAGCTCCTCCGCAAGATCCGCCCAAGCCGCCGATTCCCGGCGTACAATACCTGGTCGCCATCGGTTCCGGCAAAGGAGGAGTCGGCAAGACCACGGTTGCGGTCAACCTGGCGCTGGCGCTCACCAAGCTGGGACGGCGCGTGGGCTTGCTCGACGCCGACGTCTACGGTCCCAACGTGCCCCTGATGATGGGCACGCGGGAGACACCGCTCGGGCACGCCGACGCCATTCGCCCTATTGAAAAGTTCGGCGTCAAATTGATGTCGATGGGATTCCTGAACCCCGGCGACAAGCCGTTGGTGTGGCGCGGGCCGATGCTGCACAGCGTGATCCAGCAATTCCTGCGAAAAGTGATGTGGGGCGAGTTGGATTATCTGCTCATCGATCTGCCTCCCGGCACGGGCGACGTGGCGCTTTCGCTGATTCAGAGCGCGCCTCTTTCCGGCGCGGTGGTGGTCACCACTCCCTCCGACGTTTCGCTCGAAGACGCGCGCAAGGCGGTGAACATGTTCGCGCAAGTCCGCGTGCCGATACTGGGGATGGTCGAGAATATGAGCTATCTGATCGCGCCCGGAAGCGGCGAGCGCATCGATGTGTTCGGCCACGGCGGCGGCAAGCGCACGGCCGAGCAGATGGGCGTTCCTTTCCTGGGCGAACTGGCGCTGGACCCGGAGGTTCGCATCGGCGGCGATAGCGGGCTGCCGGTGACCACTCGATCAATCGAGGACGCGCACGCGGCTCCGTTTGTCGAGCTGGCCCGGCGAGTGGAGGAAAGTTGCCGCCTGGCGCAGACTGCGGGACCGACGCTGACCGTCGAAGATTAGAGCTTCAGCCAGGTCGCGACCGTTTTCATCCATTCGATCAGGAACAATTTGCGGGCTTCGCGGTTGTGCCACCAGCCATCCGGCGTGAAGTTTTCATCCGGCGCGGAGACGACGATGAAGGTCAGGTCCGGCGCGGCGGCGCGGAACAGGGCTCCGGCGCGGTGCGTGTGATACAGGCTGGTGACCAGCAGGACCCGATGCGCTCCCAGGCCGCGAAGCTCCTCGGCCGCAGCCGCGGCTTCTTCGCGAGTGGAGTGGGCTTGATGGGGGAAGCGCACGAACTCGCTCTCCGGATAGCCGGCCTTGACGGCGAAGGGGATGGCGAGATCGCACTCGTAGTAGCCGTAATTTCCGGCGGGCCCGCTGATCACCGCGCGCGGGGCGTAGCCTTGACGCACCAGCTCGGCGCCTTTCAGAATCCTGTGACCGCTGGCGTCGCCCGCCAGCACGAAGACGACGTCGGCTTTTTGGGGAGGCCCGGATTGATCGAGGTAAGCGCCCACGGCCGTGAGCAGCGGCGCGTGAAAGAGGACCGCAAGAAGCGCGGCCAGCAGCACCACGACTGCGGCAACGGCGGCGAATCGCCGCGAGCGCTTACTCTTCGTCGGCGTCGCGGCGCTCCAGATGGCCCACGGATTTCAGACGCTGGAACATGCGCTCGACCTCGTCCTCGTCTTCCGGCCGCAGCAAGGGATAGCGGGGAGGGGCGATCTGCGCGGGCGCGGCCGAGGGCGGCTCGCCCCAGAACTGGCGGTAAGGCACGCCGTCGAGCAGGGCTTCGCGGGAATTGCGGCGCAGGTGCCGTAACAGACTGGCGGAGGAGTCGAAATCGCCGGGGTGGATCAGCAACACGCGGCGTTCCTGGTTGAGCGTGAGGTAGACCAGCAGAGGCACGCTCCACCCGGTTTGATCCAGGCGCCGGATGGTGCTCCAGGGGATCTGGCGGCCTCCCATCTTCAGGTGGGTCTCATGGATCTCGAGGGCCGGGCGAAAGGCCAGAAGGAACAGCGCAACGGCGGGGATCGCAAACAAGGCCGCGGCGATCCAAGCCGGACTGAAGGCCGCGCCGAAGCCGCGAGGCATCCACGGGGCAAGATCCAGCAGAGAGGCTGGGTCCCAGCGCAGAGCCGACCAGACCGAGAGCGCGGTTCCGACGGCGGCGACGATCGCCATCGCAAGATAGCGCCGGGAGGGAGCGAAGCGGGCCACCGGACTGCTCACAATTCCAGACTACCATCCCTTCGCGCGAACGGGGAAGCTGCGATTTGTTTGGGCACGACGGCTGTATATCGCCTGTGCCTGCGTGCCAGGCTAGCCGCGGCGCAGCCGCGCTACGCCTTCCAGCCCGCCGATGAACGCTTCGGATGCGAGTCCCAGGAATAAGCCGTGCTCGACCACACCGATGGTGCCGTCTAACTCGGTTTGCAAGGCAAGCGGGTCCGCTATGGGTCCATAGAAGCAGTCCAGAATGTAGTGCCTGCCATCGGTCAGGAAGCGCTCACCGCCGGCGCCCAGCCTTAGAACCGGATCGGTTCCCGACCGGCTCAGCCGGTTCGCTGTCGCCTGCCAGCCAAAAGGAACCACCTCAACCGGCACCTTCGCCTGGCTGCCAAGCCGGTGAACCAGCTTGCCTTGATCGGCAACGATGACCAGCCTGGCGCTGGAAGCCGCCACAATCTTCTCGCGCAGCAGATTGCCGCCGCCGCCTTTGATCAGATGGAGCGTTCCGATTTCCACCTCATCCGCGCCATCAATGGTAATGTCGACCCGCGCACAATCTCCGAGCGTGGACAAAACGATCCCCAGGCTTCGGGCGAGCCCGGCGGTTTGCTCCGACGTTGGAATGCCGATGATGCGCAGACCCTTCTGCACTCGCCTGCCAATGGCGGACACGGCCAGCGCCGCCGTGGTGCCCGAACCGAGTCCAACCACCATCCCGTCTTCCAACTGTTCGACCGCCGCGTGGGCGGCAACCTCTTTGAACTGGTTCACGGCTAAGGGGTCCGGCGCCGGTGCGTTCGACATAACCTACCGGCCCTATTTTCGCTCATCCGGAACCTATCAAATTGAATCTCCATCTGCACAATTCCACGAGACAGGGATAATAGAACTTAACAGCTTCGGCTTCGAAGCCACCCATGGAACAGAACTTATCCTCCCAGCCGGAGCGCTCCACAACCGAGCGACTGTTTGACACGGCTGCGGCGCTGTTTTGGCGCGGGGGCTATTCCGCAACCACCACTCGGGAAATTGCCGCCGCCCTGGGCATTCAGCAGGCGTCCTTGTACCACCACATGGCCAGCAAGGAGGACTTACTCTACCGCATTTGCCTTTCTTCGCTCGATCCCTTCCTGGTGGATGTGCCGGCGACAGTCCGGAAAGTAGAGTGTCCGCTGGAGCGGATCCGCTTGTTCATCCGTGCTCATCTCACGACTCTGCTGCGGTATCAGCAGCGCAACGTGACGTTTCTGACGGAGCTTCGCTCACTGTCGCGCCGTCACCGGACCGAAGTGTTGGCGTTGCGCGACAAGTACGAGCATTTCTCTCGATCTACTCTTGAGAGCGCTCAAGCCACCGGCGCGATACGAAAGGATATCTCCGTCAAGTATCTGAGCCTGGCGCTGATGAGCATGCTGAACTACGCCGCGCTGTGGTTCCGCAGGGAGAAGGCGCTGAACGAGGAGCAACTCGCGGAGATTTTCACGAGAGTGTACCTCGACGGAGCCGCCGCGCCCGGCGTGCGCTCCCTGGTGATCCTGCCCGACTTTAGCGCGGAGGAGAAAAGACCGGTAGCGCGCACGCGCAAGACGCCTGTGACGGTGGACAATCCCGCGCTTGGGCGTGTTCTTGCCGCCGCCGTCGGACTCTTTTCGCGTAAGGGTTATGCCGCCACCAGCACCCGCGAAGTCGCGAAGCTCCTGGGCATTCAGAAAGCCTCCTTGTACTACCACGTCGAAAGCAAGGAGGATCTTCTCTTTCTCATATGCCAGTCGTCGCTGAAGCAGATTCGGAACGACGTTGAGATGGCGATTCGAGACGCTCAAGATCCTCTTGAGCGCACGCGAACTCTGATTTGCAGTCACATTGAGAGTCTTCTGCGGGACGAAGACAAGCATTCGACCACATTTGCGGAAATGCACTTTCTCTCCGAGGACCGGCTGGATCGGGTCCTCAAACTGCGCGACGATTATGAGGATCTGGTGCGCTCCGTTTTGAAGGAGGCGCAGGCCGCCGGTGTTCTACGAAGCGATGTTGAGGCGAAGTACCTTTGCCTCGCCTTGCTGGGGCTGATGAACCGTGTGATGGTGTGGTATCGCCGCGGCGGACCCTTGTCGCCCAGCCAAATCGGCCGTTTGTTCGCAGTGATCTTCCTGAGCGGCGCCGCCACTATTGACGAGCCGCTCTCGCGGCTACCCAAGCCTTAGTTAGCCTGCTGCCCTACGATGTCGACCAGATTGCCCATCGCGATGTTGACATCGATCAGACAAGCCCCAGTCCGCTGCGATCTGACCGTTCGCGCCGAGATCGCCAGTGATGTCGTCGGTGCGGGGGCCGGACGGATCGCCATGCACGGTGATCTTCAGATAGGTCGCGTTTTCGTTGGTGGCGCAGCGAGCATGTAAGTGGCGCGGGGGACGCCCGGCAGGTAGCACTTGATTTCCGGATCGAGCGTCAGCCAGTTCTCCTGGTTCGCCTTCTTCTTCGCCAGAGCCTCGGGCTTGTACGGAATCTCGTCTCCGTCGACCACTCCCATGCCGGGAGGCACCGAACCGAGCGCCAATACTGCTGCGGCGGGCACTGGACCGTATGGCCCTGGGCGAAGCGCCATGGCGGGCCGCGCCAAATGAGCCTGAAGATCGTAGTTGGCTTCGTTGAGGGCCTGCCAGATTCCGTTCAGATCGGGCTTGCCCCCGTCGGCGCGCGGCGCGCGATACGCCGTAGTCTGGCCGGCCGCAAGCGCAGCAGTAAAGATGGCGGCGCTCAGCAAACGGCGATTCATTTCGAGATCTTGACGTAGCGCTTTAAAGCCTTCGGGCCGACCTCGGCGCCATAGATCGCCCCGTCCGCATCGGCGGCGACACCCTCCGCCGCGCTGGTGCCAGGGAGAGCGCCCGTCGTTACGAGAGGATCGGGGATAAAGGCGGTCACCACGCCGTCCTTCACGCTACCGATGCGAATGCCTCGCCTCCAGCCGGGATTGTACCCGTAGCCTTCCTTGTCCGTTGATTCCGAGTCGGCGACGTAAATCATATCGTTCTTGTCGATATAGATTCCGCTGGGCCGTGAGAACTGCTTCCACTGCTCCAGGAACTTTCCGTCTTGATCGAAAATCTGGATGCGGCTATTCCCGCGGTCGCCGACGAACAGACGTCCCCGCGAATCGAACGCGAGCGCGTGCGGCACTTCCAAGTCGCCTGGCCCCGATCCGTGCTGCCCCCATTGCTTGAGGAACCTCCCTTCCTTGCTGAATTTCAAGATCCGGGCCGCTCCCGTCCCCGGGTTATGCCCCTCGGCGACAAAAATATCGCCGTTGGGAGCGATGGCCACGTCGTTCGGTTGATTGAATCCCGGTTGATTAGACCCAGGTTGACTCGAGGATGCCCAATCGTCGCTGCCGCCGCCCGCCTTACCCAGCGTCATCAGAACCTTCCCGTCGGGGCTGAACTTAATTACCTGGAACCCCTTGCCGTCCCGTGCCTGGCCGTCGGTGACCCAGACGTTGTCGTCTTTGTCGACGGCGATGCCATGCGGGAAGAGCAGCATGCCCGATCCGAAGCTCTTAATCAGCTTCCCGGAAGCATCGAAGTGCAGGATCGGATCGTCGGTTTTTCCGGCGCAACTGTTTGCGCCGCATCGTTCCGCGACCCAGATGCTCCTGCCGTCGCGATCGATTTCTACCGCGCTGGTCGATCCCCAGGTTCTTCCCTCCGGGAGCTTCGCCCAGTTTTCAATCGTCCTATAGGGGTTGGGTAGGGAATTATTCTGGGCGAACGAGCTCGCGCCCAGTGCAAAAAGGACCGCGATGGCTTTCATTGCATCCTCTCCAGGACTACATTAGATCATATAGCGTTGTTGGCTGTCGATAGCGACCTGTCGATAGGTTGACCGCACGGGTTGACTGATGGTTGACTGAAGAGCCAGGAGCGTGATAGCATCGGCGGCAGAATCGAGGAGCCACGAAGCCAGGAGCCAAGCCAATATGACACGCAATCTCGGTATCGGTCTTACGTTTGCCGCCGTGCTGGCGGGGCTCGGAATCTCGTCCGCCGTGCTGGATAGAAGAGCCGCCGTGGAAGCTGCGGGCGTGCAAGCGCCCAAGTTCGAGGTCGACGTCATGTGGCCGAAGCCGCTGCCGAACCACTGGGTCATGGGAAACACAATCGGGGTTTCGGTCGACAGCAATGACCACATCTGGATCATTCACCGCGCCGGATCGCTCGAACGCATGGAAACCTACGCCGCCGCGAATCCGCCGGCGTCGGAATGCTGCACGCCCGCTCCCGCGGTTCTTGAATTCGATGAGGAAGGGAATCTCATCGGCCACTGGGGAGGCAAGGACGGTCCGGGTTACGAATGGCCCTCGTCGAATCACGGAATCACGGTCGACTACAAAGGTAACGTCTGGATCGGCGGAAATGGCGCGGCTGCGGTGGTCGCTCCAGGGGGTGAGGAAGCCGGCAACGCACCTACAGGCGCTGGCGCCGGCGCTGTCCCGAATCAGGCCAAGCAAGCCGCGAAAGGGACGGCGCCACCGGCAGGACGCGGCAGTCCGCCGCTCTATCACGACAGCATGGTCATGAAATTCACTCAGGACGGAAGGTTCCTGATGCAGATCGGCAAGGTCGGTCAGAGCAAAGGCAGCAACGATACAGAAAACCTCGGCCGGCCGGCGAAATTGTTTGTCGATCCCAAGACCAATGAACTGTACGTCGCCGACGGCTACGGCAACAAGCGCGTCATCGTGTACGACGCCGACACCGGAAAATACAAGCGCCACTGGGGCGCCTATGGGAACAAGCCCGACGACAAGAACCTGGGCCGCTATAATCCCAACGATCCGCCCGCGCAGCAGTTCCGCAACCCGGTCCACTGCGCCGAACTCTCCAACGACAACCTGCTCTACGTCTGCGACCGCGTGAACGACCGCATCCAGGTTTTCAAACCAGACGGCACGTTTGTGAAGGAAATGATCATCGCAAAGAATACGCTGGGAGACGGTTCGGTGTGGGACATCGCGTTCTCGAAGGACCCGCAACAGAAATACATCTTTCTGGCCGACGGCTCCAACGAGAAGATCTACATCATGCTGCGCGACACGCTCGAAATCCTCACCAGCTTTGGCGACGGTGGGCGGCAGCCGGGCCAGTTCTATGCGGTTCACAGCATCGCCACGGATTCAAAGAGCAATATTTTCACGACCGAGACGTATCGCGGGCAACGAGTGCAGAAGTTCGTATACAAGGGCATGGGTCCGGTCACGGCCAAGGATCAGGGCGTCGTTTGGCCCAAGAAGAAATAAAGGGAAAAGGAGCGAGCATATGAAGCTATCCGCATTGATTTTGGGCGTCGCGGGGACGCTGCTTCCGGCCTTCGCCGCGGAGTCGAGCGGCGCGTCACCCACGTTTGCGAAAGACGTCGCGCCGATTCTTCAGGCCAAGTGCCAAAGCTGCCACCGCGACGGGTCCATGGCTCCGATGTCGCTGGTGACTTACGAGCAGACGAGGCCCTGGGCCAAAGCCATCAAGCAGCGCGTCGTAACCCGGAACATGCCGCCCTGGCACCTCGACAAGACCGTCGGCATCCAGCAATTTCAGAACGACATGTCGCTGACGGACCAGCAAATTTCCGTGATCTCCCGATGGGTGGACGCGGGGGCGCCGCTGGGCGATCCGAAGGACATGCCGGCACCAAAGCAATGGCCCAAGGACGAAGGCTGGCAACTGGCCGCGCAATTCGGTCAGCCGGATTTTGTCCTCTCATCGCCGTCGTACACAATGCCGGCCAAGGGCCAGGATGTTTGGTTCAAGCCGCTGACGCCGATCCCACTGACCGAGCCTCGCTGGGTACGGGCGGTGGAGATGCGTCCCGCAACCGCTGCTGGCCGCAAGATCACGCATCACGCTCTGGCCTATCTTCAGCAGGAAGAGCCTGGAACGAACACGGGTCTCGCGACGCAAGGACTGCTGATGGAATGGGCGGTGAACAAGAACTATGATATTTACCGTCCTAATACAGGGAAGCTGCTGGTGCCAGGCGCGCGGATCTGGTGGGAGATGCACTACCACGCCGTGGGTGAGGAAATCAGCAACAACGTCGAGCTGGCGGTGTATCTCTATCCGAAGGGCGAGGAGCCGAAGTACCGCACCTTTCTGACGGCGTTTCCCGCGACGCCTGGGAGCGCGGCGATGGGCACGTTGGATATCCCTCCGAACTCGGTCGCGGAGACGGAGGGTTTTCAAGCGCTGCGTGCGCCGGCACGGCTCGAGAATTTTCAGCCGCATATGCACTTGCGCGGCAAAGCCATGCTGCTGGAAGCGATCCTGCCGGACGGATCGAAACGAACGCTCAGCTACGTGGATCACTTCAACTTCAACTGGATGACCAACTACATCTACGCCGACGATGCGGCGCCCGTGCTGCCCAAGGGCACCATCATTCACGTCGTCGCGTGGCACGACAACACCATCAACAACCCCAACAACCCCGACCCGGAACAATGGGTAGGATGGGGCGACCGCACCGTGGATGAGATGGCGCACGCGTGGGTCAACGTCACCTATATCAGCGACGAAGACTACCAGGCGTGGCTGGCAAAGCACCCGCCAGCTGGCGCCGCGTCCGCGCGCAACCTACAATAATGCGATTCGTGTCCGCGAAGTTGGCCTTCGCCATCCTGGCCGCCGGCGCTGCGCTCTTATCGGCGCAGCAAACGGTGCCCGTCGAGCCGCCCCACGACTCCGGACAGAGCGTGACCGGTGCTTATGAGGGATGGTTTCCCAATCCCGACGGAAGCTTCAGCCTTCTGTTCGGGTATCTGAACCGGAATTTCAAGCAGGAGCCGGATGTCCCGATTGGACCCGACAACCACATCGAACCGGGCGGTCCGGACCAGGGCCAGCCAACTCACTTCCTGCCGCGCAGGCAGTGGGGTGTGTTCACTGTGACCGTGCCCAAGGACTTCGGTTCCAAGAAGCTGGTTTGGACGCTGGCAGCCAACGGGAAAAGCACGGAGGTTCCAGGGAGCCTGAATCCTCTCTGGGAGCTCTCGCCGTTCCAGGACGCGACGCACAACACGCCACCATTCGTGGCTTTCCAGGAGCAGGGTCCCTTTATGCAAGGCCCGCGAGGTCAGACCACCGTTCTGACGGCGACCCTTCCGAATCCCGTGACGCTAGCGCTCTGGGTTGCCGATGACGCGAATGTCGCCCCCGGCGCGACTCGCCCGAGAACGCCGGCGGTTACGCTCACCTGGAGCAAGTTTCGCGGGCCCGGTTCTGTGTCGTTCTCAAGCGATCGGCCCGCGGTTGAAGATGCCGGCTTCAAGGCGCCGGAACAAACTACATTCACCGGCAAGGCAACCACCACGGCCACCTTCAGCGAGCCGGGGGAGTACGTTTTGCGCGTGGTGGCGAACGATTGGTCCGGCGACGGAGGCCGCGGATTCCAATGTTGTTGGACCAATGCCCAGGTCAAGGTGTCCGTCAAGCCCGGCAAGTAAGGGAGCTAGAAGTATGAACTGCGTAACTCGATCGAAGCTCATGGTATTTGTCGCAGCGATCTCGATGGCCACCATGGCTCCGGGCCAATCTCGCGCGAAGGACTCGGAATGGCCCACCTATGGCGCGGACCTGGCCAACTCGAAGTACAGGCCGCTCGACCAGATCAATGCCGCGAACTTCGGCAAACTGGAAATAGCCTGGCGCTTCAAGACCGACAATCTGGGCACCCGTCCGGAGTTCCGTTTGGAGGGGACGCCGCTGATGGTGAACGGCGTGATCTATGCGTCCGGCGGAACGCGCCGGTCGGTGGTGGCTTTGGATGCGGCGACGGGCGAAGAGTTATGGGTGCACGGAGAACATGAAGGAGAGCGCGCGGCGGTTGCTCCGCGCCAACTTTCGGGACGTGGAGTCGCGTATTGGACCGACGGCAAACAGGAACGGATCTTGTACATTACGCCGGGCTACCGCCTGATCGCCCTGGACGCGAAAACCGGCGTTCCAATTCCGGGCTTCGGCAAGAATGGCGTGGTGGATCTGAAGCTCGAAGACGATCAAACCATTCTTCCCGACCTCATCACCGGCGAAATCGGGATCCAATCCGCGCCGGTGGTCGCCAAGGACACCGTGATCGTGGGCGCGGCGTTCCGCGAGGGCATGACGCCCAAGAGTTACCGCAACAACAAGGGCTACGTCCGGGGCTTCGATGTCCGCACCGGGAAGCGGCTGTGGATCTTTCACACCATCCCGATGAAGGGCGAAGCCGGCTACGACACCTGGTTGAACGGATCGGCGGAATACACCGGCAACACCGGCTTGTGGACCCAGCTCTCTGTTGACGAAGAGCTCGGTCTCGCCTACCTGCCCATCGAATCGCCCACCGGCGATTACTATGGAGGACATCGCCCCGGCGACAATCTGTTCGGAGAGAGCCTGGTGTGCGTGGACTTGAAGACAGGCCAGCGCAAGTGGCATTTCCAGTTGGTGCACCATCCTCTTTGGGACATGGATATTTCGTCGGCGCCGATTCTGGCGGACATCAACGTGAACGGCCGCGCCGTCAAGGCCGTGGCGCAGCCCACCAAGCAGGGCATCCTGTATGTCTTCGATCGCGTGACGGGCCAGCCGGTTTGGCCGATTGAAGAACGGCCCGTGGAGAAGGGCAATGTCCCGGGCGAGTGGTACTCGGCGACTCAGCCGTTTCCCACCAAGCCACCGGCGTATGCGCGCAACGGCGTCACGCCGGACGTATTGATCGATTTCACCGCGGCGATGCACGACCAGGCCTTGACCATCGTCTCGAAGTACAAGCTGGGTCCGGTTTTCACGCCACCGGCGGCGAGCATGGCTGGCGGTCCGCTGGCGACCCTGACTCTGGGGACGGCCTCGGGCGGGACCAACTGGCCAGGCGGTTCCTACGATCCTGAGACCCACACGGTATACGCGTCGGCGTGCAACGCCTGCCTGACTCCCATCGGGCTGGTTGCTCCGCCAAAGGAGTTTTCGGACATGAATTACATCCTGGGAACCGCCGGGCAACGGGTGACGATGCGCACCGGTCCAGGCGAGGGCGCGGGCGCAGACGCGGCGGTCCGCACTCCTGCGGCGGCGCGAGGACCTGCGCCTGCGGCCGCTCCCGCGGCGAACCCGGCCCCTGCGGCCGCCAATGCTCCTTTGAGCGTGCAGGGTTTGCCGCTGATCAAGCCGCCGTACGGAACCATCTCAGCCATCAATCTGGATCGCGGCGAGATTGTCTGGCAAGTCGCGCACGGCGAAACTCCGGACGCCGTTCGCAACAGCGCGGCGCTCAAAGGTCTGGATATTCCGCGTACCGGCCAGAGCAGCAGCGTCGGCACGCTGGTTACCAAGACTCTGGTGATCGCGGGCGACCCGCAAATCACTACCACTCCCACGCGTCCTCGCGGCGCGATGCTGCGCGCTTACGATAAAGCCAGCGGCCGCGAGGTCGGCGCGGTGTTTATGCCGGCTCCGCAGAGCGGGTCGCCGATGACGTACATGGTGAACGGAAAACAGTACATCGTCGTCGCGGTGAGCGGCGGAAACTATTCGGGCGAGTATATCGCGTACCGCCTGCCTTCCGCGGAATGAGCCGGCGCCCGCGGTTCCTGGTTGCGGCGTTCCTCTGCTCGGTCTTCGGACAGCAGCAACCTTCACGGTCGGTGTGGGACGGAGTGTACACCGAGGAGCAATCGAAGCGTGGCGAGGCGCTTTACGGCGCTTCCTGCGCCAAGTGCCACGGCGACACGCTTACCGGCGGCGAGGCCGCGCCCCCGCTCACCGGCGGCGAGTTTCTCGCGAATTGGAACGGCCTGACAGTAGGCGACCTGTTTGAGAGAATCCGCATCTCCATGCCGGCCGACCGCCCCGGAGCCTTATCCAGCGCACAGAATGCCGACATTCTCGCGCACATGCTGCGCATGAACCAGTTCCCGGCCGGCAAAACAGAGCTCGAACGGCAGGCCGAGATCCTGAAGCAAATTCGCTTCGAGGCGGCTAAGCCGTAGGCCTCCCCAAATCATTTCCCTTTATTCGCGTCGGGGAAGAACGCGGCGACCCGATCGTTGAGCGTGAACTCCATCCCCAGGCCCGGATACTGCTTGACCACGCGCGCCCGCATCTCCGCCGCGTCTTTCGACGCAGCGACATTCGCGTCCCAATCGGCAATGTACTTCTTCATGAACGCGATCGCCGACAAATCGTGTTTCGCCCCCGGACCCTCATGGCCCGGAATCAGAATGGCGGGCTTCAGCGCGGAGATCTGGTCCAGCGTCTTCATCCAATCCTCGCGAGCCTTGTCCTTGGGGACGCCGAAGTAGACCCGATCGAAAACCGTATCCCCGGCCACCACTGCTTTGAGAGAAGGAATGTACACGAAGCTGTTCCCCGGGCCGTCGCCCTGTACGCCGCCGGTGATCGGAAATTGCTCGCCTTCGAGAGTCAGCGCGGGAGTCGGAAGTTCCTCCGGAAGGACCGGGTCCGGGCCCGGGATGTTGTTGCCATAAGTGGGGAACCAGAACTTCTGCCGCGCGGGCCATCCGGTCTTTATGAGATTGATCGTCGCCGGGAGCGCGACGATTTTGGCGGATGGGAACTCCTGTTTCAGCACCGCAAGCCCAAAATAATGATCGGGATGGGGATGGGTGATGTAGATGGTGGTCAGATTCTTTTTTGACGCGCGAATCTCCGCGGCCAGACTTCGGGCTTCACTGAGACCGAATTGCGCGTCGATCACCAGCATGTCCTTTTTGCCGGAGATCATGGTGGAGTTCACATCGTATCCGTTCATGCCTCGTCCGGTGTGAACCTTCAACTGGAGCTTCGATTGTGCGCTGGCGGATGTGGCTAGCGCGATGGCGGCAAGAAGTATCTTTGTGTTCATTTTTCCTCATCTCAGACGCTGGGACTCACGGACGGTTCAGTTAAGTTTATCCGATCGCAGGGCGGCTTGTGTCTCCGAGCCCGCCGGAAACCGGCGCCTCCGGTGCGCGGTAAACTCGATCCAATAGGGACGAGAGACTGTAGGCCGTTGCCGGAGAGTACCGAATGGGACACAATCGAAATCGAGATGAGGGCCTATTGGCCGGAGACACCTTCCACTTCAACCGGCGACGACTCTTGCAGAGCTCCTTCGCGGGGATCACCGGCATGGCAACGGTTTGGCCTGCCGCTGCTCTCGCTCAGGAGAAGTCCCGAGCCAGCGCCTTGATGCTAGCTCACATCGTTAATAGGGTGAGCTTCGGCGATCTGCCGCCGGAAGCGATCAAGCACGCCAAGATGATCCTTGCCAGTACGCTCGCCAGCGCCGCATCGGGATCGCGGATAGGATCGGCTCGCATCGTTCGCGACCTGGCCAAGGAGCAAGGCGGCAAGCGGGAGGCTGCCGTGTGGTTCGACGGCGCCAGAGTTCCGGTGACGGAGGCGGCACGGGTGAACGCGATGCTCAGCGATTCGGCTGCCTCCGACGACAGCGATCTGCGCAACGTGGCCCACACCGGTACGTGCCTCACCTCCGTCGGCCTGGCGATCGGGGAGCGGGTGGGAGCCACCGGTCAAGACACGCTCAGCGCGATGGTCGCCGGATACGAGGCGGCGGGACGCGTGGGCGAGGCGCTGGCGGCAAGTTCCGGTTCCTCGGACCGGACCAGCGGAGCTATCGGCGGCAGCGTAGGCCGAGGGTTCCACGCATCTTCGATTGTCGCGTTTGGCGGCGTTGTCACCGCGGCCAAGCTCCTGCGGCTGACCGATGAGCAGATGGCGCACGCGATCGGGATCACTGCGACGACCGTGGGCGGCCTCTCGATCGGCACCAACAGTTGGGCGCGCGAGTATCATGCGGGCAACGCAGCGCTTTGCGCGATCAACGCCGCGCTAGCCGGCGGCCGCGGCTATACGGTCAACCCGGACATGCTGGAAGCCCCGGGCGGATTTCTGGCGGTTTTTGGCGGCGGGAAACCCGACCCAAGCAGCCTGGCTCGCGAAATCGGCAACGATTACCAGATCATGCGCTACCTTGCGATCAAGCTGGTCCCAGGCGCGCACGCGCTGCATCCGGCGGTGGAAGCGGCGGTCAATGCGGCGCGCGAATCGTCCGTGCGGCCGGAAGACGTAGCGAAAATTCTGGTAGCCGGTCCGCAGAGCCGGTTGGTCGCAGGCAAGGCCCCGACAGATATGATCGAGGCGATCCACAGCCTGTCTTACTTCATCGCCTCCGCCGTGGCCGACAAGGACTTCTCCTGGGTGCACGCGGAGCCGGAGATGATCCAACGCCCCGCCATCGTCCGGCTTATCGGGCTGGTCGAGCAGGACCCATCCCCAAGCCCGGTGCGGTATGAGTGGGGCTGGGGCGCCACGGTCACGATCGTCACCAAGTCCGGAGAGAGGTACACGAGCACCGTCGACGCTCCCAAGGGTTCGGCGCCGCGCGGCATCGAGTGGAGCGATGTCGAAGGCAAATTCCGAGCGTTGATGCCGCAATCCCGCCTGCCGGCAGGCCGCATCGAGGAAACCTTGAAGCTGATTCATGACTTCGAGCAGGTGAAGAAGGTGTCTCAGTTGACCAGCCTAATCGCGTGAATCTGGCGAAAGGGGCCAAGGGGCGGAGCCAAAAGGCGGGTCCCGACGGATCGCGACTGGCTGGATCAACACGGCGGCTGGGTGTATACTCAACAGTGCTAAGATCCCAAATGGAATCTCGGATGAGACCGGAGGTGGTATGAAGCGAAGAGTTTTCATCGTTTTGGTGCCAGGTTTGGTTGCGCTCGGCATCGGAGTGCCGGCGTGGGCGCATCATTCGTTTGCTGCAACGTACGATACGACTAACCCGGTGACGGTGCACGGTGTGATCACTGAGGTGTTGCTGCGAAACCCGCATTCCTGGTTCCGCCTCGAAGTGAAAGACGCCAACGGCAAAGTGGAGCAGTGGTCCTTCGAGGCCGGGACGCCGAGCGGAATGATTCGCAACGGCTACAAGCCGGACATCATCAAGAAGGGAGCTGAGGTCACCATCAAGGGCTTTCACGCCAGGGACGCCTCCCAGCCAAGGGGAATGTTGAGCCAGCTTATCACTGCAGATGGGCACGTGTATGGTATGTTCGGGCCCCAGGAGGGACCGGGAGCCAAGTGAGGGTTTGAAATATGAAACACCCGATAGTGACGGCGGCAATCGCAATTACTCTGGCGTGGTACGCGGCGGCTCCAACCCGCCTCGCGGCGCAGGCAGGAACTCCCGCGGCAAGTACTCCGGCGAGTACGGCTTCTTCGTCGCCCGTGCCGCGCATGGCCGATGGTCATCCGGATCTCTCCGGGGTCTGGTGGCGCGGCGCCGATGTCGGGGGACGTGCGGCGCCGGGCACGCCGGCCGCCGGCGGTGGACGCGGAGGTGCGCGGGGCGGCGGCGGACGGGGTCCGGCGCAGCAGCCCGTCACTTTTCCCGGTTTGTATCAGCCTTCGGCCCAGGCCAAGGCCAAAACCCTGGCCGATAAGGACGACCCGTCGCTGGGTTGTGTTCCAACCGCGTTCGGCACCCTGAATGTCAGTATGTTTGACGTTGGTGCGGTCGCACAGATCGTCCAAACTCCGAAGTTTGTGATCATGCTGACGGAAACCTACCACGGCTTTCAAATTATCCCCTTCGATGGAAGGCCGCATCGGGACAATGTGCCTCCTTCCAATCGGGGAGATGCGGTGGGCCGTTGGGACGGCGACACCTTCGTTGTCGATAAGACGAACTTTAACGATGAGACCTGGATCTCCGCGGAAGGCCGCGTGTCATTCCATTCCGACGCGTTGCACATCGTCGAGCGGTATCGCCGCGTGGACGCGAACACGCTCGAGATCGAGGCCACTCTCGAGGATCCGAAGGTGCTGACCAAGCCGTGGACCGTTCCCAAACAGACTCTGGTGCTGGCGCCATTCGATCAGATCCTGGAACTGGCTTGCTTGAGCTCCGAATCCGAGTCTCTGATCGAAGCCGCGCAACAAGGCTCCGGAAAAAAGTAAGCTAGGTATCCGGCGCGCATCAACCGAGCTTAGCGGGTGGGTCCCTCCAGTAACGCATGTAGTTGTCCTGAGTCGAAAACGAGCGCGGGCTCATCCGATCGATATACAGCATGCCGTGCAAGTGATCGATTTCATGCTGTAGGATGCGGGCGTACCAGCCCTTCGCGTCGATCACCACCGGCGCCGCTCTTTCATTTAGACCCTCCACTCGGACCTCCCTCGCGCGAGGAACAATCGCGGTGAAGCCTGCCACACTGAGGCAGCCCTCGAAGAATTCGGCGGCTTCGGATCCGGTGACTGTGACCGCCGGATTGATCAGAACATGGAAGGGCACGGCGCTGCGCTCGCGTTCGGCAAGTTCCTCCGAAGAGAGTTTCTGAAGGAATCGGGGTTGATCTTCCACCACGACGAGCTGCACTGGAATCCCAACCTGGGGCGCAGCCAGCCCCACGCCGGGAGCGTCGTGCATAGTCTCGCGCATGGATTCGATGAGTTCCTGGATGGTTCGATCCAGGATCTCATCCGCTGAAAGAGGGCGAGCTTTTTGCCGTAAGACCGGCTCGCCCGTCTGCCGGATCTTGAGTATCATTTTTCAACGGTAGCAGTCCAGCCTCCAGTTGTCCGGTAACATCAAAGTACATTGCGAGAATGTGAGAAGGGCTCATGACCGGAAATGCAGAACCGCGCGCGGTAATCGGGATCGATCTTGGCACTACAAATTGCGCGCTTGCCTACACCCAAAACGACACTGTGGAGCAGTTCGCGATTCCACAGTTCGTCCATCCGGGCGAGATGCGTGAGGAGCCTCTGCTGCCATCCTTTCTCTTCCTGGAAGAAAACGGCGACGCGATCGCGGGCGTGCTGGCGCAGAAAAAAGGCCTGGAGAATGCAGGCAGGCTGGTTTCCTCCGCCAAGTCATGGCTATCGCATCCGGGAGTAGATCGCACGGCGCCTATTCTCCCGCCAAACGCGCCGGAGGGCGTGGCCCGGATCTCGCCAGTGGAAGCTTCGCGCCGTTATCTCCAGCACTTGCGCGATGCCTGGAACACGAAGAATCCAGGGGATCCATTCGACGCCCGCCAGGTGCTGGTAACCGTGCCGGCGTCTTTCGATGCGGTGGCCCGCGATCTGACGCTCAAGGCGGCGGAGGAAGCCGGATATCGCAACGTCATCCTGCTGGAAGAGCCACAGGCGGCCTTCTACGCGTGGATCGAGCGCAACCCGGATTGGCGCGAACTGGTCGGCATGGGCGATTTGATCCTGGTCATCGACATCGGCGGCGGCACCACGGATTTCACGCTGATCGAGGTCCAGGACCGAGCCGGCGAAATCGCGCTGGAGCGGGTCGCGGTGGGCGAGCACATCCTGCTCGGCGGCGACAACGTGGATGCAGCGTTGGCGCACACCGTTGCCGAGCAGCTTCCGAAGAAGCTGGATACGATCCAGTTCCACGCGCTGTGGCAGCACTGCCGGGCGGCCAAGGAAAAGCTGCTGACCCCGGGGTCAAAGGAAAAGGAAGAGCCGATTACCATCCTCGGCCGCGGAACGGGAGTAGTCGGCGGATCGCTGAAAACCAAGCTTAAGCGCTCCGATTTGGAGACCATTCTGCGCGACGGCTTTTTGCCGCGAGCGTCGATCGAGGACGTGCCCCAAGGCCAGCGCGCGGCTTTGACGGAATTGGGATTGCCATATGCCGCGGATGCGGGGATCACACGGCACCTGGCTCAATTTCTGCAGCGTCAGGGGGCCAAGCCAACCCACGTTCTGTTCAACGGCGGAATGCTGCGCGCCAACCTGGTGCGCGAACGAATCCTCGAGGTTCTGAACAGTTGGTTGCCGCGCCCGGTCACGGCGCTCGTTGGCGGCGATCTGATGCATGCCGTGGCTCGAGGCGCGGCTTACTATGGCTTAGCCCGTCAGGGACGCGGGGTCCGCGTCAGAGGCGGCGTTCCGCGAAGCTATTACATCGGAATTGAAGCTGCCATGCCCGCAGTGCCCGGCCGGAAGCCTCCTCTCAAGGCGCTCACCGTGGTGCCATTCGGGATGGAAGAAGGCACTGGGCACCAACTCCGCGATCGCGAGTTCGCCTTAAGCCTGGGCGGGAGGGCGCAGTTCCGCTTCTTCCAATCGGCTGAGCGGAAGGAGGATACCGCCGGCGTCCTGCTCGAAGAAATCGGACCTGGCATGGAAGAACTAGCGCCGGTGGAGGTATTTCTTCCGGGTAACCCAGCCGACAGCGTCCCCGTGACTCTGGAAACTCTGGTCACCGAAACAGGCGTTCTGGAACTGTGGTTTGTGGCGCGCGACGGCCGGCGCTGGAAGCTGGAATTCAACGTTAGGTCAAAGAGCCGGGGGGCGTCTTAGGGGTCATTGGCCTGAACCGTCGGGCAGATCTTTCCCGGTTTGGCAAGCTATGTGCAAGCACCTTAGTACCCATGAGCCAACGCATTACTCCTCTCCCCTACTTGTGCTCTGAGTTGGTAGTCATCGCCACCAGGCATCGCGGGCGCGATTCTCAAGTCATTGGCAATCTAGAGGCAATCGGTGAATGGAGCCTTGTGGTCCTGACTCAAGCGCCGCTCAGACGAGGCACCGAGATCAGCATTAAGACCAACTCCCATGTTATGAATGGCATAGTGGAACGGCGCACCGTTGAGGCGCAACTTGGCTACTACCTCGAAGTCCGCCTCAAACCGGAATCGCGGTGGTCAGAGCGATGGTTCAAACCGAAGCATTTGCTGAGAGTCGGTGTCCGTGAAGAGGAAGGAGGTTCACCTAAGGCTTTGACCTTAGAAGAGCCCTCAGTTACTGAGTATTTCCTACGTGCAGATTCTGCGCCCCGAATGCAAGCTTTAGATTGCAAGACGCCGCAGGCCGCCTGTTTTGCCGCTGCTTCACGCCGGCCGGCGGTAATTCATATAGGATAAAGGTCTTTTCGAGTCTGCGGTCACAGGAACCGCGATCTCCGCCTCAGCATCTAAATGCTAGGAGAGTAGTGAGGTTGCGAAATGATGATCAAACGACAGTGCGCATTTGCTGGGATAACCATCACGGCGCTCATGGCCGCCAGCTCCGTTATGTGGGCTTCCCCGCCGCATGCCGATGCTGTGCCGGCTCAATTGGCCCAGATGGTGATTACCGTCCAACCGGTTCGTCAGGGAGGCATTCCGGACGGCCTGCAAGCCCGCGACCTGACGGTCATCGAGGGTAACACCTCCGTTCCCGTAGTCGGTCTGCAACGCTTTGCAGGCGATCTGGCGGGCATGCAACTCTTCGTTCTTTTGGACGATTCCACGCGGACATACGGCCTCGGTCTCCACCTGTCCGAGTTGAGAACGTTCCTCGACTCCTTGCCCGCCACAACCCAAGTGGCGGTGGGCTATATGCGCAATGGAACCCTCGCTCTGCCACAGACATTCACGGCGGACCACCAGAAGGCGGCGAATGCTTTGCGCCTGCCGTTAGCCATCCCTGGCGTGAACGGCAGTCCTTACTTTGGGCTTTCGGATCTGGTGAAGCACTGGCCGTCGAAGGAACCGGCCGGCCGCCGGGCAGTGCTGATGTTGACGGACGGTGTGGACCGCTACTTCGGCACGGAGATCGAGGACGATCCCTATGTCGACGTGGCCATCCAGGACGCTTTGAAGAGTGGAGTGACGGTCTATTCCATTTATCTGCGCAGCGCTGGTCTCTATGGCCGCGGCGACGTGGTGACCAATTTCGCCCAATCCCGTCTCAGCGAGGTCAGCCAGGAGACTGGCGGCTATGCCTACTTCGACGTTGTCACGGACCCGGTGACGATTACGCCGTTCCTGAACGACCTTCACTACCGCCTCGAGAACCAATACGAGGTGACGTTTCAAGCGTTGAGCGAGCACGGCATGCAATCGGTGAAACTGCGGACTGAGTTGCCCGGTTTAAAGATAGAGTGCCCCTCGCGGGTTTTTGTTCGGTAGTCGAGCCGAAGTTCCGCTCGCGGCGATCTGACTGCAAGCGCGGATTGCCGGCGGTGAGGACCTGTGAAAGTATTCACCCAGGGAGACAACCTTGTGAACGCCAGTATTCTTCCACGTAGCGTCGCGCGGATAGACCGCCCGACATTGCAAACGGGCATGACGCCCCAACATCGTGTCCGGCCGCTGATCGCTTCAGGCGACCCCCGAGCGACCGACCCTTTTCTTGCACTGATGGAGGACTGGTTTCCGCGCGGCGTGTTCGACAGGCACCCGCACCGGGGCATGGAGACCGTTACCTATGTAATCGATGGGCGGCTTGACCATTATGACAGCTATGGTAACAAGGGCTCAATCTTGCCGGGGAATGTGCAATGGATGACGGCCGGACGCGGCATTATTCACCTGGAACAGCCGGCTGAGGGGGTGACGGTTCACTCTCTGCAACTGTGGGTCAATCTTCCCGCTTCCGACAAGATGGTCGAACCGAGAGCTCAAAATCTGGTCGCTGCCGATCTGCCGCTGCGGCGCGGGCCCGGCGCTGAGATCCGCGTCTTCTCCGGAAAATCGGGAGATGCGATCGCGCCCACCAAGAACTATGCGCCGGTCACCATGCTCGAAATACAACTGGAAGCCGCGGCGCACGTTCGGCAGGAACTGCCTGCGGATTACAACGCCTTCATTGTGGTGCTGGAGGGCGATGGCCTGATCGGCGGTGACCAATCTCCAGTGCGTGCCGACGATGTGGTCTGGCTGACTCGGACAGACGACGCCCTTTCAGAAGTGGAGATCGCCGGTGGCACGGCGCCCCTGCGCGCTCTGCTCTTCGCCGGACGTCCTCTTCGTGAGCCGGTCGTGGCGCGGGGTCCCTTCGTCATGAATACCGACGAGCAGATCCGCCAAGCGTATGTTGATTATCGCGCCGGCCGGTTCGAGCGGAGCCGGGTGTAACCTCTGGAGTCGATTCGTGCCTCTTCAGTACGGGGAACCGGTCATTTGCCGCAGCCATGCTGGGCCTGTTCGAACAGATCGAACAGCCGGCCTGCGTTCGGGCCCGCGAGGGTTTCCAAACGGTGGGGCTGTCCCTTTTCGACGGTGTAATGTGCGGTCATGCCCTTCGCGCGGAACTCCGACACCTGCTTCTGCATCAGATCCTGCCACCCCATGGGGTCCAGCTCACCGACGAACATATTGATGCACATCTTGGAGATGGCCTGGATGTGCGCCGGAGTTTCCTCCCAAAGATACCCTGGAAACGCAGTGATCGACAGGAAGTACTGAGGATTCAGCGAGGCCACGTGAAACGCGGCAATGCCGCCATTCGACGGCCCAGCGATATGGAACTTATTGTCCTGGATCTTATAGTCGGCCAGAAGCTGTTTCAGAAACTCGGGGAAGATACGCTCCCCGCCTTCGAAGAACAACTGGTCGTTCGGCGCCGCGGGGACCACGACGATGTAGCCGCGCTTCTCCGCCTCATCGCGGAAATTCCTGGCGATGACGTTGTCCACTACGTTCATGGTCTGCGGACCACCGCCAAATCCGAGGACGCCGGGATAGGCTTTGCCGGCATCGTAGTTCTTTGGGAGCACGACCTTGTAATGAACGGTGGTTCCTCCAATCTTCTTGGTCTTGTCGAGAACCTCGGCTTTCACCGGATGGCTGGCCAGGATCACGAGAGCCGCGACGAGCGACAGGGTGGTGCATCGGTGGTGTTTCATTTGCGTCCTCCTCAAAACAGCGGTGTCAAAAGAGATTGTACTCCGCCGCGAAAGCAAGTGAGGCCCGCCAGGAGACGGCGGGGCCGAAGAACCGATTCGAGATTGCACGTGGCCACTGGTGGAAGCCCAAATGTGATAGATTCGTGGCGGGATTGTAGCCATGCGAGCCGCAGGTGCATTTATTTTCCTGACGCTAGCGGGGCATTTCGGGCAAGCGCAGACCTATTTCCCGCCCGGCGTTTTGGCGAGAACACCGGAGGCGAGCGAAGCCGCGGCAAATCGATATTCGAAATTCTTGAAGTCCCTGCACGAACCCTCTCTCTTGGAATTGGCGCAGCAGGATCCAAACGCTGAAGTGTACAGGTTTCTTTGGCTGCGAGAGCTCGATCGCCCTGCCAGTATCCGGTTCGTGACGAAGCCTGGCGGCACGGGATGGTTCTATAAGCGGATGACCAGCGGCAACGGTGGAACGCAACCGGGCCGCTTGACCGAATACGGAACGTCGTGGTCCTGGAAATCCAGGACAACGTCATTCTTGAGCACTGTCGAGGGCGTGGGCTTCTGGAATCTGCCGACGCTTGCCGGCGCCGATGGGAATGCGATCCCGGCGTGCCGGGCGCATTGGATCGTGGAGGGGATCAAGGGCGGGCATTACCACATTGTGGACCGTTGCTCGCCGGATCAAACTGATCCGGTACGCGTGGTGGGAATGCTAGCGATGAAGTTCGGCAATCTCAAGGTCCACAGAAGCAACGTGTACTAGCGGGAGTTAACTTCGAACGGCGTCACTCTAAAAATGTCGAACGCGCCAATCCCTTGCTGCTGAATGTGATGGCCTGTGGATTTTCCTTGCGGGTCCGTATTACCCCATTATTGGTGGGTAAGACGACATAAATTGAGGCAAATGCTTCTAAAACATGCACTTAGTTTTTTGTTCCGGAATGCTCGCAGTAAACTCCCGCTAGTACGTGCAGAAATTAGCGTACAGACGGATCTCAAAACCGCTCCCCTGAAAGTACCTCTTAGGCGGCTTGGTCGCGAGGTTCGAGGATGACGCGATTGCCGAGTTTTTCGAGCCGCTTGACCAGAGTTTTCACGAGGTGATCTTTGTT
>Ga0182024_10000678_pt1 | contig 88464 bp, 70 predicted proteins | sample P32metaG_FD_120480 | JGI IMG/M metagenome (GOLD analysis project Ga0182024, IMG submission 120480) | Permafrost microbial communities from Stordalen Mire, Sweden - P3-2 metaG (Illumina Assembly) | ecosystem: Environmental > Terrestrial > Soil > Wetlands > Permafrost | place: Sweden: Stordalen... | reverse complement strand
ATGTGGGTCTACCTGGTCGCGGTGGCCAAAGAGCGCCGGGCCGCGCCGCGCCCCGATGTCGTTTCAACCCTCGCCACCGCGGCGCCTGACGGTGACCAGCTGAGCGACGACGAGCTGGCCATGTTCTTGATCCAGCTCCTGGTAGCGGGCAACGAGACCACCCGCAACCTGATCTCCGCCGGGTTGGGGGCGCTGGCCGAGCGCCCCGGGGAGTGGGCCCGGCTCCGAGCCGATCGCACCCTGGTGCAGCGCGCCGTCGAAGAGTTGCTGCGGTGGACCACCCCGGTCATCTCGTTCCTGCGCACCGCCACGGCCGACACGGAGTTACAGGGCCAACGCATCGCCGCCGGCGACGCGGTCCTGCTGGTCTATGCCTCGGCCAATCGCGACGAGGCGGTATTCGGGCCGACCGCTGACCGAATCGACGTTGCTCGCGATCCCAATCCCCACCTGAGCTTCGGTTTCGGTCCGCACTTCTGTCTCGGCGCGCTCCTGGCGCGCCTCGAGGCCCGGGTGGTTTTGGAGGAATTGCTCGACCGGTTCGCCACCGTGGAACCCGCCGGGACCATCGAGCGAGCACCCAGTCCGGTCATCGCCGGTGTGAGGCGGGCGCCCCTCACCTTCACCGCGGCCTCCGGGTAGCTGCCGATGCCTGAACTGCCCCAGATGCAGGCCCTGGCCGAACGCCTGGACGACGCGTTGTCGGGCTCCCGCCTCACCGGGTACGAGCTCCTCGGCTTTACCGGGCTCAAGACCGTCCAGCCGAATCCCGAGGAGCTGGTCGGCCGGAAGTTGATCGGAGTCGGACGCCGTGGGAAATACCTCGTCATGTCCTTCGACAGCGGTCTTCGGATACTCGTCCACCTCTCCCAGGCCGGCCGGGTCGACCTCGAATCGCCTCCGAAGGCGACCAAACCCCGGGGCTCGGTCGTCCGCCTGCGCTTCGATGATCGAACGGCGCTGTTGGTGCGCGCGTACGGCACCCAGCGCAAGGCGGGTTGGTGGGTGCTCGCCGCCGGCGACGACGGCCCACTCGCCGGCCTCGGACCCGAGCCCACCGACGATGCCTTCGCCGAGCTCATTCGCTCCGGGCAGAGCACCCGACACCTCCACACCCTCCTGCGGGACCAGCACACGGTGGCCGGGGTCGGCCGGGGTTTCGCCGACGACGCCCTGAACCGGGCCGGACTGTCCCCGTTCGCCTCGCTCCGCTCTCTCGATGCCGACGCCCGGGAGCGGTTGATCGTCGCCGTTCGCTCCGTGCTGGCCGACGGCCTCGAGGCCGAAAGAGCGCGCACCGGCGCCCTGTCCGAAGCCAAACTCGGCACCAACTTCACCGTGCACAACCACGCCGGCCAACCGTGCCCGCGGTGCGGCGAGACGCTGCTGCGGGTTTCCTTCGAGTCCCACGAGATCGTCTACTGCAAGCACTGCCAGACCAAGGGCCGGGTGCTCGCCGACCGGCGCATGTCTCGGTTGCTCCGCTGAGTGCCGTCCGTCGCCGAGTCACCGTTCGTCCGCCGCGCTCGGCGCCCGGCTGCTACAGGGTTGCCACAATTGCCTCGGCAAATCGGTCGACCGCCCCGTGGTCGTACCCGAGGAACAGCGCGGGTTCGGTGACCTCGAGCTCGAGGACCTTCGGGACACCCCCGTCATCGACCAACAGGTCGACGCGGGCATAGAGGAGGGGGTCAGCCTCCGCAACGATGCCACCGACGGCATCGACCACTCGGCTCGCCAGCGCGATCTCCTCGGACCTCGCGGTGCGGGACCTGATGTCCTGATGTGCGGGCACCTCGGAAGTCCCGATGTTCGTGAGCATCGGGCCCTTGCGGACGCAGTGGCTGTAGCGACCACCCAAGAAGACGAGGGTGGACTCCCCGACTCGCTCTACGGCGTCGAGATATGGCTGCACCATGGCGCTCCGCCCGCTGTCGTGGATGGCCCTGACGTGCAATCGGGCCGCCGCCCGGTCCTCGACTCGGGTGCCGTAGCGGGCGGTGTCGTTGGCCCCGACGCTGATCGAGGGCTTGACCACGAACTCGTGGGCCGGCGGGTCGAACGGCGCACCGGGGGTGATCCAGTCGGTCCGGACCACCGGGATCCCCGCAGCGGCCAGGTCCACCAGGTAGCGCTTGTCGGTGTTCCAGGCGAGGACCGCCGCCGCGTTGGCGATACGCGGCACCCCCGAAGCCCAGGCCACGAACTCGTCCCGCCGGGGGACGTAGTCCCAGGTCGAACGCACAACCACCCGGGCGTAGCAATCCCATTGCGCCCCCGGATCGTCCCAACACAGCCGCCGGGAGTCGACGCCCATGCGGCCGAGCGCGTCGACGAGAGGACGAGCGTCTTCGTCTTCGACGGGGAGCACGGCACAGGTGGCGAGTGCGACGAGCGGCCGGGAAGGTCTCAATCGTCGGCGGTGACTTCGCTCAAAAGCTCTGCGAACTTCCGCGTCGCCGCCTCCCGGCGGGTGGGGATGTGCTCGGTCGGGATCTCGGTCGGGGTGTAGGCGCGCAAGGTCCGACGGGCCACAGTCTGGCGGTGGACCTCATCGGGTCCGTCGTAGATGCGAGCGGCCCGGGCGGCCCGGTACATCGACTCGAGGGGCAGATCGCTCGAATACCCGAGCGATCCGTTCACCTGGATGGCCCGGTCGATCACGTTGTAGAGCACTTGGGCTCCGTAGTACTTGATCATGGCGATCTCGACCCGGGCCGCCGCCGCACCTTCCTGGTCCATCTTCCAGGCGGCGTGGAGGGTCATGAGGCGGGCGGCCGACATCTCGGCCAACGAGTCGGCCACCCAGTTCTGCACGGTCTGTTTCTCGGCCAACATCGAGCCGTGGGCGTAGCGCGACACGGCGCGCTCACACAGCATGTCAAAGGCCCGGCGCGACTGACCCAGCCAACGCATGCAGTGGTGGATCCGTCCGGGGCCCAGCCGGTGCTGGGCCAGGACGAAGCCCTCCCCCTCTCGGCCGATCAAGTTGGCGACCGGGACCCGCACGTCTCGGTACTCGATCTCGGCGTGGTTCCCAAACTTGCCGAACGGCGCGCCGGGGTCCTCCATGGTGGACACGTCCCGCACTACCTCCACACCCGGGGTGCCGACCGGCACGATGATCATCGAAGAGCCCTGGTAGGGATGGACCTCGGGATTGGTGACGGCCATCACGATGAGGAAGTCGGCCACCGAGCCGTTGGAGGTGAACCACTTGCGGCCATTGATGACATATTCCTCGCCGTCTCGCACCGCCTGGGTGGAAAGGAGCGTCGGGTCCGACCCAGCGGTATTGGGCTCGGTCATCGAAAAGGCGCTGCGGAGTTTGCCGTCGAGCAACGGCTGGAGCCACTGCTCGCGCTGATCTTCGCGGCCGGTGTTGGCAACACCGATCGCCAGGAGCTCGGCGTTGCCCGAATCGGGTGCGTTGTTCCCGAAGACGACGGGGGCGAAGGGCGACTGGCCCAGGATTTCGTGCATGAGGCCGAGCTTCACCTGCCCGAAGCCGCAGCCACCGAGGTCGGGGGGGAGGTGGGCCGCCCAGAGTCCCTTGTCCTTCACCTGGCGCTGGAGTGGGCGGACGACCTCGAGCACTTCGTCGTACGTGAGATCGAGGGGCTCGAGGGGGAACACCTCTTCGACCACGAACGCCCGCATCCATTCGAGCTTGGCTTCGAACTCCGGCTCTGTTGAGAAGTCCCAGGCCATGACCACCTCCACCCGTTCCTCGTTGACTGGACCGATTCCCGTTTCCCAGGGCGACACGGTGCCGCTACCGTTGGCGCGATGCCCGGCGAACACCCTCAGACTCTCACGCGTAGCACCGTTGCCGTCCGCTCGGCGAGCGCTCCTGCGGCGCCCGACGCAGAGACGCTCCACGAAATCCATCGACAGGAGCGGGCCTCGGTCACGGGTGCCCCCGTCACCGCACCGCTCCTGCCTGCTGAGCGGGCCCTTTTGCGCTCTGTCGAGCACGCTGTTTTGGACGAACGCCGGCTCCTCACGGCGACCGAACTCAGCGCGCTGGCGGCCCTACCCGACAGCGCGGTAATGGCCCTCGCCTCACTCGCCCACCAGGTCCGCCTGACCTGGTGCGGACCGGCGGTCGAAGTAGAAGGCATTTTGTCGGCCAAAACCGGCGGCTGTCCCGAGGACTGCCACTTCTGCTCCCAATCCTCGCGCTTCGACACGACGGTGAAGGCCACCCCATTCCTCGACACCGACGAGGTCCTCGAGGCGGCGAGGCAGACCGCGGCACTCGGGGCGTCGGAGTTCTGCATCGTGCTCGCCATCCGGGGCCCCGACGAGCGGACGCTCGCTCGCATCTTGGAGCTCGTGCCGTTGGTCCACGCCGAGACAGGCCTCAACGTTGCGGTGAGCGCGGGGATCTTGACCAAGGACCAGGCCAGACGGCTGGCCGAGGGCGGGGTCCACCGCTACAACCACAACCTTGAGACAGCCCGCTCATTCTTCAGCGAGGTCGTCACCACCCACAGCTTCCAAGAGCGGGTCGACACCTGTCAGCTGGTGCGCGAGGAGGGGATGGAGCTGTGCTGCGGAGCCTTGCTCGGGATGGGAGAGTCCGACGAGCAGCGGATCGAGCTGTTGAGCGAACTCCAGGACCTGGACCCGACCGAGGTGCCGGTCAACTTCTTGAACCCGCGGCCGGGCACACCCTTGGGCGATCGCGCTCCGGTCGGCGCCTGGGAGGCGGTCCGCTGGATCGCCCTGTTCCGTCTGGCTCTGCCCGGGGTGATCCTGCGCTACGCCGGCGGGCGCGAGATCACCTTGCGCGACCTCCAAGCCATCGGCATGACTGCCGGCATCAACGCCCTTATCGTCGGCAACTACCTCACAACCCTCGGTCGCTCGTCCGCCGACGATCTCCAGATGCTCGACGATCTGCGTATGCCGGTGGCGGCGCTCACCGTCGCCTTCTGAGCCGGTAGCAATGACCCAGCTCCCCGCCGCCGACAGCGCCCCGGCGTTCTGCACCGGCTGTGGGCAGTCGTCTGCGTCGTGCCCGGGCTGCGGGCGCGATTTCGACCCTCCCCGCTACTGCTCGGCCTGTGGGCGCTGGATGGGCGTGACGGTGACCCCGTCGGGGTGGACGGCGCGCTGCAAGGAGCACGGAGAACAGCACTCGGCCTGAGCGCTTACCGGCAGGTCTCACCCAGGTCGATCGAGCTCCTCGGGCCATTCCCGCACCGCGCGTCCGCGAATCGTGCGGGCCCATCGCTTGGCGTCGAAACGCTCTGTCGGGTCGACAACGCCCGGCACATTGCGCACCACGGCGACGAAGTGGTAGCCGGCCTTGTCGGCTACCCGCTCAGAGGAGGTGTTCCCGAGCATGGTCAACAGGTCGAGCGCGTCGAGGTCGAAACTCGAGAAGGCCCAGCGCGTCGCCAGCGCAACGGCTCGGGTCGCCACACCGTGCCCCCGGGCCCAGGCGGCGACCCAGTAGCCGATCTCAGCGTCGCGGTGTTCCCTCGTGACGTGTTGGAGGCCGACCGTGCCCACCAGCGCACCCTCGGCGGGGTCGATCAACGCAAAGGAGGCGCCGAGCCCCGACGCCCAGCGTTCGGGGTGGCTGGCGATCCAGCGCCGGGCGTCCTCTTCGGTGTAAGGCGACGGGATGGCGGAGGTCCACCGGGCGATCTCGGGGTCCTGGCAGGCCTCGGTGACCGCGGGCACGTCGTCGAGCACGAAGGGCCGCAGGAGGAGGGTCCCATCGGTGAGCGGTGCGGCGGGGCGGTGCTCAGGCATCAAGAGCCGGGCTCTGCGCCCTTCGGGTTGCCCAGGCCCTTGCCGTAGACCGGCGGACTGGCGGTGCTCGTACTCCCGCACGTACTCAGCTCCATTGCGATCGCGATCAGCGCCACCGGTCGTTTCACGAGGGATCGCGTCACGCCAGGAGACTCTTGCACATCACGCGGCCGGCCGGTGGTTCGCCGAGCACCCATCGTAGGAGGGTGTCCTCGGCTCGAGGGAACAGGCGCGAGGTGGTGGTCGCGCCGGGCCACCAGTCCAGGTTGCCGAGGTGGAGGGACACCGTCGGGAAGGTTGCTGGCCAGGTCCGCGACCCTCGACCAGGTGCCTCCGTCGGTCCATGACGGGGCGTGGGCGGTGCACCACGAGCCCGTCTCGGTTCTCCCCCGGACCACTGCGTGCCCCTTGGAGGAGCGAAGTGCGCGACAATGAGCTGATCCGGCCACGGGTCATTGCGCGCCAGGACAACGCAGAGAGGAGCCTCATCTATGCACCGCATCGGAGTGGTCGACACGATGTTCGCCCGCTACGACATGGGCGCCGAGGCGGTCGACGAGCTCGAGCACTGCCCGGGCTACGCGAAGCGCTTTGACGTGGTACGACGCACGGTGCCGGGGTTCAAGGACCTGGCCGTCGCCGCCAAGAGGCTCATTGAAGAGCAGAGTTGCAAGATCGTGGTGGCCCTCGGCATGCCGGGCGGCGCGCCGATCGACAAGACCTGCGCCCACGAGGCGTCGATGGGGATCATGCAGGCCCAGCTCATGACCAACACGCCGATCCTCGAGGTCTTCGTCCACGAAGACGAAGAGGACGACCCGGTCCGCCTGGCCGAGGTCTGCCGGGACCGGGCCCGCAAGCATGCCCACAACGCCTACTGGATGCTCTACGAACCAGACCAACTGACCGCCCGGGCCGGCCAGGGCATCCGCCAGGGCTACTCCGACGCCGGTCCCTTGGTGCCCTCGGGCGGCTGAACCGCGAGGGACCCGGCCAGGGCCGCGGCCCCTTCAGCTGGTGCCGGGGTCGCGGGGCAGCCCGAGCACCTTTTCGGCCACGATGTTGCGTTGGACCTCCGCCGTCCCCCCGCCGACGGTCAGCGCGGGGCTGTAGAGGAAGCCACCGGACCAGCTGGCACCGCTCCATCTCGCCGGTGCCGCTCGACGATCCCGGGCCCATCCCCCGAGAGGGCCCGAACCCTCGAGCATGCCGAAGGCTCCGGCGAGGTCGCGCCCGAGTTCCATGACGTGCTGGCCGTGGGCGTCGGCGATGGCCTTGCGGACCGAGGCTTCAGGTCCAGGCGCCTTGCCTGCCAAGACGGCCGAGACCGTGCGGAGCCGGAGCACCCGGAGGATCTCACCTTCGGCGAAGACCTCGACAAGGCGCTGGCGCAGCACCGGGTCGAGCGCGTCCGAGGCGGGACGCACCACGTCGAGGAGATCGGCCGCCGTCGGCCCGTTGCCCCACAGCGCCCCCTCGCCCGAGAGCGACACCCTCTCGTTGCCCAAGGTGACCTTGGCCAGCTCCCAGCCCCCGTTCACGTCGCCGATCAATTGATCGCCCGGGATGCGGACCTCGTCGAAGAAGACCTCGTTGAACGCGTGCTCCCCGGTCATGTCGACCAGGGGCCGGACATCCACCCCCGGGGCGCGCATGTCGCAGACGAAATAGGAGATCCCTCGGTGCTTCGGGGCGGCGGAATCGGTACGGGCCAGCAGGATGCCCCACTTGGCGACGTGGGCGAAACTGGTCCACACCTTCTGGCCACTCACCACGAAGGCGTCGCCGTCGGGTACCGCCTTGGTACCGAGCGACGCCAGGTCCGAACCGGCCCCGGGCTCGCTGAAGAGCTGGCACCAGAACTCCTCACCGGCCAGCATCGGCCAGAGCCACCGCTCCTTCTGCGCGTCGGTGCCGGCGTAGACCAAGGTTGGCCCGGCCCAGCCGATGCCGATGGGGTTGATCGGTCGGTGCACGCCAGCCGACTTGAGCTCCTCGTCGATCACCAGTTGGGACAGCGGATCGGCGCCCAGCCCGTAGGGCGCCGGCCAGTGGGGAACGACGTAACCGGCCTCGGCCAGCTGACGCCCGGTCGGCTTGGGGTGCTCGGCCAACCAGGCGCGGACGGCGAGGCGGGCGGGGTCGTCATCACCGGGTAATCCAAGGTCCACGAGCGAAGCGTAGGCTCAGCGGCGCCCCGGAGTGGGGCCCGGGCCAGCCCGGTCCCCGAGACACGGTACGAGGAGCAGCAGTGACGGAGTGGAACTTCGCAGATGTCTGGGAAACCGTCGCCGACGTACTCCCCGACGCCGTGGCCGTAGTCCAAGGAGAGCGCCGGCTGCACTGGGGGCAATTCGACCGGCAGGCCGACGGGGTCGCCACCTGGCTCCTCGACCTCGGTGTGACCCGCCAGGACAAGGTCGCCCTGTACATGTACAACTCGGTCGAATACCTCGAGGGCATCTTCGCTGCGACCAAGCTCGGCCTGGTCCCGGTGAACACGAATTACCGCTACGCCGACGACGAGTTGACCTACCTGTGGGGGAACGCCGACGCCGTGGCCGTCGTGTTCCACGGCTGCTTCACCGAACGCGTCGAGCGGATCCGTCCCCGGGTCCCAGGGATCAGAGGTTGGCTATGGGTGGACGATGGGTCGGGCCCGTGCCCTGAGTTCGCTACCCCCTACGACGAAGTGGCCGCGTCGGCCACCGCCCGGGCGGCGGCGGACTGGGGTCGGAGCGGGGACGACCTGTTCATGCTGTACACCGGCGGGACGACCGGCATGCCCAAGGGGGTCATGTGGCGTCAGGACGACCTGTTCGCGCGGCTCAACGCCGCGGGCTTCCGGCGGTACAGCGAGACTGATGGTCTGGGCGGCGTCACACGACAGTTGGCCGACAACGGGCCGGGCATGTCGTTGCTCCCGGCGTGCCCGCTCATGCACGGCACCGGGTGGTTCACGTCGAATGAGTGCCTGAGCGAGGGCGGCCAGGTCGTCCTGCTCGAGAGCCGCCGTTTCGATCCACTCGAGCTTCTCGACGCCGTCGAGCGCGAGAAGGCCAATGCGCTGGTCATCGTGGGCGATCCCTTCGGCCGACCGATACTAAGTGCGCTCGAAGAGCACCCGGGTCGCTGGGATCTGTCATCACTCATGGGCATCATCTCTTCGGGAGCGATGTGGAGCGAGGAGATCAAGCAGGGTCTGCTCGCGCAACACCCCGGCATGCTCCTCGTTGACGCGTTCAGCTCCTCTGAGGCCCTCGGCATGGGCTCGTCGGTGTCGTCGGCGGGGTCAACGGCCAAGACGGCCGAGTTCGTGCTCGGACCCGAGGTCACGGTCATCTCGCCCGAAGGCTCGCTGATCCAGCCCGGCTCTGACGACGTAGGCGTGCTGGCCCTGGGCGGCCGCAACCCGCTCGGCTACTACAAGGACGAAAAGAAGAGCGCGACCACGTTCAAGGTGATCGACGGGGTGCGGTATTCGATCCCGGGGGACTTCGCCCAGGTGCGCGCAGACGGGTCCATCCACCTGCTCGGCCGGGGCTCGGTGTGTATCAACACCGCAGGGGAGAAGGTCTTCCCCGAAGAGGTGGAGGAAGCACTGAAAACCCACCCGACGGTGAGCGACGCGGTCGTCGTCGGCGTCCCCCACCCCAAATACGGCGAGCAGATCGTGGCCGCGGTCGAGCCGGCACCGGGCGCCGACTTCGACGAGCAAGAGCTGATCGTCCACGTAAAAGGCCGCCTGGCCAGCTACAAAGCGCCGCGCCGGGTGCGGGTGATCGAGAGCATCGGACGCTCCCCCAACGGCAAGGTCGACTACACCCGCCACAAACGTGAGGCGACCGAGTGGATCAGCGCCGAAGTGTGACGTCGCGCTCCGAGGACCGCAAAGACTCCGCCTGAGCCGATCGGGCCAACGCCACCGATCCGCCGGCTTCGTGTGAGCGGGGCCACCGGTCCGATGACCGGGTGAGACCGCGGCCACCTGGTGGCAGCCAAACGCCCTGGCGGGGGGGCCTTTTGGATGTGCCCGATGGAAACGCGGGCCGGGAGACGACAATACAGACGTGGGTGGACAGCCAACGACCACCGGGGACTCCCAATCGGCGTTGCTCGACCTCTACGGTCAAGCCCTCCCCCACGTCTACGGCTATCTGCTGTCGCGTTGCGGCCGACCGGCGGTGGCCGAGGATCTGACCTCCGAGACGTTCCTCGCCGCCGCCGCCGCGGTTCGCCGTGACGATCCGCCGCCGATCTCGACTGCCTGGCTGGTCGGTGTGGCCCGCCACAAGCTGGTGGACCACTGGCGCCGCCAAACCCGCGAGGAACGCAGGTTCGAGGCGCTGATCGAAGAGGCGCCGGCGATCGATGACCCATGGGAGATCCGGCTCGACGCCGCACAGGCGCGCGCCACCCTCGATTGTCTCGCGCCGCACCATCGCGCCGCGCTCACACTGCGCTATATCGACGACCTGCCGGTGGCCGACGTCGCCTCGGTGCTGGACCGAACCGTGCACGGGACCGAGGGTCTGTTGGCCCGGGCCCGCGCCGCGTTCCGCCGCGCCTACCCCGACGAGAGGCCATGATGCCTGATCCGTTCGAGGTCCTGCGCACGGCGGCAGCGCCGGTCGATCCCGACTCCAATTTCGCGGCGCGTCTGCGATCCCGCATCGAACTCTCTCTGAGGCTCCCGAGAGGAGTCACTGCGACCGACGACGACCTGGCTCCCCAACCGGGCTCAGAAGCCGCAGGTCGCGCAGTGGTGCCGTATTTGATCGTCGCTGACGCCAGGGAGGCTCTGGAGTGGTACACGTCGTCGCTCGGCGCCCGACGTCGCGGCGAGACGATCCTCATGCCCGACGGTCGCGTGGGGCACGCCGAAATGGAATTGAACGGCGCGGCGATCTACCTGGCCGACGAGTCCCCCGAGAGCGACGTCGCAGCACCACGCCCAGGCGAGCCGGCAACGGTGAGCCTGACGGTTCAGATCCCCGACATGGACGCCGTTGTACTTCGCGCCGTGTCCACTGGGGCGACCCTCGAACGGCCGGCCGCCGACAACCCCTACGGGCGCAACGCCGTTGTGCGCGACCCGTTCGGTCACCGTTGGATCCTTACTGATGCACCGACCGTGCCAGGAGACGCTCCGGTTCGAACGGAGCGAATTCGTCACGGAGACATCGGCTATGTGTCGCTGTGGGTCCCCGACCCGGATCGTGCCGCGCGATTCTTCGCCGCGGTGCTCGACTGGCCCCTCGGGCGCCATCGCGAGGTGCCATGGGCTGCGGTCAACCACGGGTTCGCTGGCGGCGTCGGGCACAATACGCTCTTCTTGTGCTTCGCGGTCGATGATCTCGACCGGGCCATGGATCAGGTCCGAGCCGCCGGTGGTCAAACCGAAGAACCCGGTCAACAGCCGTGGGGCCCGAGCGTGATGTGCACCGATACCCAGGGCGCTCGCTTTGCTCTGTACCAGTTGAGGGCCGCAGAACGCGGAGTCCGGCCCGCACCCAACGGCGAGCGCCATGGTGACGTGTCCTACATCACCATGGAGGTCACCGACTCGGCCGAGGCCCGGTCCTTCTACGCTGCGGTGCTCGACTGGGAGTTCGTCCCGGGCCGGGCTGAGGACGGCTGGGGCCCTGTTGACGTCGCGCCAATGGTGGGGCTGAGCGGAGGCCACACCGGTGCCACCGTGGTGCCGTTGTACAGGGTCGACGACATTGACACCGCCGTCGAGCGAGTGCGAAGGGCCGGGGGTTCGGCCACAGAACCCGCCGAGCAGCCCTACGGCCGGTCCTCGGAGTGCGTCGATGACCAAGGGACCCGTTTCTCCCTCGCCCAGCACCCCTGAGTGCTCGGGCGCGGGAGCGAGGCCCGCGGTGTCCGATCCGGCGGCGAGGTGCGCGTCGTCGACATCGTGCATCCGACCACGGCGTCGACCACGGAAGTGGCCGGATCGTTCCTCAGGTGCGCGGCCCTATGAGGCGGGCGATCCCCGGGAGGCGGGCGGACCGGGCCGGGCCGGGCCGGGGACTCGATCACCCGCCGGACTCGGACACAACCAGTCGACGGGGGCCCTGGGCCGCCACGAGGCCGGTTGCCCACCCGACGAGAACCTGTTCTACTTAGCCCCCGATGGAGTACAACCTCGCTGACCTCTTTGAGGCCGCCGTTGACGCCTACCCCGAGCGGGAGTACCTGGTCGCCAACGGTGCTCGCCGGACCTACGCCGAGATGGAGGCCCGGGCCAATCGACTGGCCCACCACCTTGGCGCCCAGGGCATCGGAGCGGGCGACCACGTCGGCATCTACGCCTACAACTCGGTGGAGTGGGTCGAGACCGCCTGGGCCGTTTTCAAGTTGCGGGCGATCTGGATCAACATCAACTACCGCTACGTCGAAGACGAACTCCGCTATCTCTTCACCAACGCCGACCTGAAAGCCATCGTCCATCAGCGCGAGTTCTCCCCCCGGGTCACCGTCCTGCTTCCAGAGCTCGCGTCGGTGAGCCACGTCATCGTGATCGACGACGACACCGATCACCCTTCGCCACCCGGTGCGGTTGCCTATGAGGACGCGATGGCCACCGGGAGCCCCGAGCGGGACTTCGGTCCACGCTCACCCGACGATCTCTACATCCTCTACACCGGCGGGACGACAGGCATGCCCAAGGGCGTTGTCTGGCGCCACGTCGACGTGTTCTACGCGCTCGGGGGCGGCACCGACGCGATGTCCAATACCAGGGTGCAGACTCCCCAAGAGATCGTCGAGAGGGGTCGCAACGGCCCGATGACCCACCTGCCGATCGCCCCCCTCATGCACGGGGCCACCCAATGGGCGGTCATGGGGCAGAGCTTTGTCGGATCCAAGATCGTGCTCATGGCCAAGTTCGATCCCCACGAAGTCTGGCGTCTGATCGAGGCCGAGAAGGTCAACTCCCTGATGATCACCGGCGACGCCATGGGCAAGCCGCTCGTCGAAGCGCTCGATGATCCCGGCCCGGCGCACGACACGTCGTCACTTTTGGCCATCGTCTCTTCAGCCGCCCTGTTCTCCGCTCCGGTCAAAGACGAGTTCTTCAAACACCTGCCCAACATATTCATCACCGACGCAATTGGATCTTCTGAAAGCGGAAACAACGGACTGACGGTGATCGGGAAAGGCGAGACGGCCATGAAGAGTGGGCCGACCGTCCACATCCTCGGCGAGACGGTGGTGCTCGATGAAGACCTGAAAGTTGTGCCACCCGGTTCAGGGATCATCGGCAAGATCGCCCGCTCAGGCGATATCCCCGTCGGCTACTACAACGATCCGGTGAAAACGGCCGAGGTCTTCATCACCATCGGATCCACGCGCTACGTCGTGCCAGGCGACTTCGCCACCGTCGAGGCCGACGGATCGGTGACCCTGCTCGGGCGGGGCTCGGTGGTCATCAACTCGGGCGGCGAGAAGATCTTCCCCGAAGAGGTCGAGTCTGCCGTCCGCTCCCATCCTGATGTGATGGATGCCATCGTCGTCGGCGCCCCCGATGAGCGGTGGGGGCAGACGGTGGCCGCCATCATCCAGCCGCGGCCGGGTCGCTCCCCAGATCTCGCGGGGATCCAGGAGCACTGTCGGACCGCCATCGCGGGCTACAAGCTCCCCCGCCAGCTGCACACCGTCGAGCTGATCCAGCGTTCCCCGAGCGGCAAGCCCGACTACCGCTGGGCCAACGCGGTGGTGGCGTCGGCCACCGACGCCGAAAGGTCCGAAGTGCCGACTCGGGACGGCGCAGTCTGAGCCAGCTGCCGGGCGCCCGGGTCGGCCACCGGGGATCGTGGTGAACGCGCGCCCGGGCACAACCACCGGGGCCCGGTGACCGCTGATCCTCCCCCCGAGACGGTCGGGAGTACGCCCCTGCCCCCGAGTTCGGTACCGCTCGCAACCATCGCCCGCGAGTGGCTGCGTATCGGCTGCATCGGTTTCGGTGGTCCGCCGACTCACATTTCTCTGCTGCGGCGTCTGTGCGTGGAGGACCGAGGCTGGCTGAGTGCCGAGGAGTTCGAGCACGGAATCGCCGCGACCAACCTGCTGCCCGGTCCGGCGTCCACCCAGCTCGCCATTCTCTGCGCCTGGCGCCTGCGCCGCACGGCCGGTGCCGTGCTCGGCGGGCTCTGCTTCATCCTCCCGGGCCTCGTGGTGATCTTGGCCCTCTCGGTGCTCTTCTTCTCTGGTCATCCGGCCCGCTGGGTGCTCGGGGCGGCGGCCGGTGCCGGGGCGGTGGTCGCCGCGGTGGCCCTCAAGGCGGCGATAGGGCTCATGCCAGCGAGTTGGCGCCGGGCTGGAACCGCCCAAGGGCCGAGGATCCGGTGGTCCTTGTACCTAGCGGTCGGCGCCGCCGCCGCCGCCACTACCGGGTCCTTCTTGGTGGTTGTGCTCATCGGCTGTGGTTTGGTCGAAGTCGGTTGGCGCCGATGGCGTTTCCACGAGGCGCCGGGGCTAAATATGGTGGCCCTCCCCGCGTTCGGCGCCGTCGCCGCCGCCGGGGGCGGTCTGGCCGCGCTGGCCTGGGTCGCACTCAAAGTGGGGGCCCTCTCTTTTGGGGGGGGCTTCGTGATCGTCCCGCTCATGCAGGCTGACGCCGTCCACCAGTACCACTGGATGACCGGAGCCCAGTTCCTCAATGCCGTGGCCTTGGGCCAGGTGACACCGGGGCCGGTGACTCAGACCGTGGCCGTGGTGGGCTACGCGGCGGGGGGGCTCGCCGGAGGGCTCCTGGCCTCGGCCGTCGCTTTTGCTCCGTCCTTTCTTGTGGTCCTGGTCGGTGCGCCCCACTTCGACCGGCTGCGGAGCAATCCCTCGGTGCAACATTTCCTCTCGGGAGCCGGACCAGCGGCCATCGGGGCCATCGCCGGCGCGGCGGTCCCTCTCGCCTTGGCCCTCTCCCACCTCTGGCAACTGCCGGTGCTGGCCGGAGCGGCTCTGTGGATGCTGGCTCTTCGCCGGGGCACTGTCGGCACCTTGCTGGCCGCCGGTGCCCTTGGAGTTGTACTCGCCCTCTGCGGACTGCCGGTCAGCGTCTGATGTTCATCCGCCGGTGCCGACCAGGCCCCGCGTTGATCATCGCTGGGCGCGCAGTCCCCCGGTAGTTCCGACCCGTACCCGGAACCGGACCGACTCGACCGACGGTGCGCAGACTTGCTGGCCAGCCCCCCCGGGGGGCTTACGGCGACGTGTCGGTGGTGAGGTCACGAAGAAGGTCCCGGACCCGGTGATCGATCTCGTCGCGTATGAGTCGGACCTCGTCGATCGACTTGCCCGCAGGATCGCTCAGCTCCCAATCACGGTACGTCTTTCCTGGATACACCGGGCAGGTGTCACCACACCCCATTGTCACGATGACGTCCGCGTCCTGTGCCATCTCATCGGTCAACTTCTTGGGCACCTCGGCGGTGATATCGATGTCCCATTCGGCGAGAACAGCCACGACGGCCGGATTCAAGGCCTCGCCGGGCGTCGATCCAGCTGAGTGGATCACGACCCGATCCCCACCGTGCCGGGCTAGCAGGGCCGCTGCCATCTGCGAGCGACCGGCGTTGTGAACACACAGAAAGAGCACTTCGGGTCGTCGTGCTCTCACAGGGTCTCCCGTTGCTGGGTGTCGTGTGCGGGGACGGCGCCCAAATTGGTCTCGGGATCAGAAGGACCCCTTAGATGGGGGACGATGATGTCGGCGGCTTCGGCCCGGTTGATGCCGGGGTACAGCACCTTGATAACGCCGATCGCCACCACACCCCCGAGCACCTGGGCGACGATGAAGCTCGGTACCGAAGATGGAGCGATTCCGGCAAAGCTGTCCGAGAACATCCTCCCGACGGTGATGGCCGGGTTGGCGAAACTCGTCGAGCTGGTGAAGAAGTAGGCGGCCCCGATGTACGCACCGACCGCCGCAGGTGCACTGCGGGTCCTCCCGGTACGAGCCAGCGCGAAGATGACCAACAGGAGTCCCACGGTGGCGACCACTTCTGAGAGAAAGTGGGCCGGGGTCGCCCGGTGTTTCGTCGAGATGCTGACCGCAGCCCGGGAGAACATGAGGTTGGCGACAATGGCACCGCCGATGCAGCCGGCAACCTGAGCGGGAAGGTAAGCGCCAGCGTCCCTCCACGACAAGCCCCCGAATGTCGCGTCGACGAAGGACACCACGGGGTTGAGATGAGCCCCCGAGACGGCCCCGAACATCAAGATGATGGCGAACAGGCCTGCTGCGGTCGCCGCCGCGTTCTCGAACAGTTGCAGTCCGGCATTCCCCGGGGAAAGCCGTTGGGCGGCAATGCCAGACCCGATTACGACCGCGGCCAAGAAGGCGCTGCCAAGAAACTCGGCCACCAGCCGCCGCCACAGCACCACGTCGTTCACGGTGTCGTCCTTCGTCGTGGTGAAGTCCCGGGCCTCAGCAGCAGGAGGGTGCCACGGAGACGCCCTGGCCGGTGCGAGGGGCACAACAGGCGGCACCACCAGGGTCGGCCGTGCGGAGTTCGCCGGAGGGCATCTCGGTATCGGCCAGCACCGAGTAGATCTCCCAGGGTTCTCCGCCCGGCCCGTCAACCCACACCTTGTCTTGCACCGCGTAGCAACACGACACCTGCTCTTCGACCGCGGTCCGAAGGCCTTCACCGCTCAACCGGTCCCGGGCTGCGATCACGTCGGCAGTGGAGGCGACCTCCACCCCGAGATGGTTGAGCGACCCCGGCGTCCGGGCGGGGTCCTCTATCAAGACGAGTTTGAGAGGTGGTTCGGCCACCGCGAAGTTGGCATACCCGGGGCGCACCTTGGCCGGAGGGGTGTTGAACAGGGTTGAGTAGAACTTGATGGCCTCATCGAGATCGGCCACATTGAGGGCCAGTTGGACGCGGGACACGAGCTACCTCCTATAGATTCATATCTATCGATCAGTATGCCCATTAGATTGACAAGTGTCAATAGGAGGGTCGATGCCCCCACGCTCCAAACCCGTACCCCTGGTGGCGATCACCGAGTCGTGCTGCGTCCCGATGACCCACACGCCCCTGTCGGTGGACGGCGCCCAGGAACTTGCACCGGTGTTTGCCGCCTTAGCCGACCCGGTCCGCCTCCGGCTGCTGTCAATTGTGGCCGCACAAGGTGAGGTGTGCAGCTGCAACCTCGAAGAGCCCCTCGGCCGAAGCCAGCCCACGGTGTCGCACCACACCACGGTGTTGGCCGCAGCGGGACTGATTACCGGCGAAAAACGCGGACGATGGATGTGGTGGACGATCGTCCCGGCGCAGTTGGCCGCGATCCGCCGGATTCTCGGAGACCAAGAGGGCCAACCCGAGCGATCTCGGAGCGCACCGTGAAAGAAGCATCGGCGAAGTGACTCTTTCCGACCGTCGGCCCGGACCGTTCGTTCTCGCGCCCTCAGAACGTTGATCGGGATACCTGTGTCTCCTCGAGCGGTGTTGGGCCGGCCTGGTTGAGGCTGTGGCAGTGACGCGTGGCCGCCGAGGGGAGACCGACTAAGACTTGGCGATCTGCTCCAGGCGCTGACGGGTCGTCGAGTGCACGGGGTCTTTGTCGTAAACGGGCAGAACGTGCTTACCGAAAGTCTCGACCGCCTCCACGCAGGTGTCACGCTCCATAGACGACGAGAGCATCCCGAAGGCCAGCTGGTCGGCCCCGGTGTCGGCGAAAACCTGAACGGCCCGGCTGACCTCTTCGGGATCTCCCACGGCAACCGAGCCACTGGAGATCATCATCTCAACCTGCTCAGCAGAGGCCGCGGGGATGACCTCGGGCCACTCGGGTATCCCCTTGGGCTTGGGGAACGTGTCGAGGTACCGGAAGACCAAGGAGAGGTGGTAGCTCGAATCGGCCTTCAAGAACGCCTGACGGGCTTTGGCCCCGTCTTCCATGCAGAGCATCTGCGTGGTGATCATCACGTTGTTGTTGATGTACGCGCCGACCGGGTCGGTGCAGTCCTGGATCATCTCTTTGTACTTGGCGATCAGGGGGGTCAACACCTGGGGGGGCGTGAAAGCAAAGCAGAGCACGCCGACGCCGAGTTTGGCCGCAAGCTCGAAGGTGCTCGGGCTGCCCGCCGCCATCCACAGCGGCGGGTGGGGCTGGGTGTAGGGCTTGGGCAGCACGTTGCGTGCCGGCATCGAGAAGAATTTGCCGTCGAACGAGTACTCGGTATCGGCCCACATGCGCACGATCTCGGGGAGCGTCTCCGCCACCATCTCACGGGTGAGCTCGGGGTCCTCGATGCCAAAGCCGCGCTGCTCGGTGGTCGACGAACCCCGGCCGGTCCCGAATTCGAAGCGGCCCTCGCTCAACTGATCGAGCATGGCGACGTGCTCAGCGACTCGGACCGGGTGATTGACCGGCGGCGTGATGTTGAAGATGCCTGAACCGATGTGGATGTTGTTCGTCTTGGCCGCGCAGAAGGCCAGGAAGGACTCGCTGTCGGAGAGGTGGGAGTAGTCGGTGAGGAAGTGATGCTCGGAGGCCCAGGAATACTTGATGCCGGCCTTGTCGGCGGCGCAGACGAAGGCCACCTCGTCCATCAGGCGGTCGTGCTCGGCCGCCGCACCGTGGGCTCCTCGGTAGCGGGGCAGGATGCTGATGGCGTTGAAGATCCCGAACTCCATGGTGCTGCTGTTCCCTCCGGCTCGGCCGCCCGGGACCACTCCCCGGAGCTGTCGAGCGACGGTAACATGGGATCGACTAAATTGCAACGTGTTCCAGTATTGGCCTCGTCGTCCCTGTTCACCGCCGTGCCATCATGTCCCCGGAGGTACCCGTGTTCCATCATGAGACCATCGCCGAACTGGTCCGGGCGCGGGCGGGTGACGACCGGGCAGGCCTGGTCTGCGCCGGGGGCTCCTATACCCACGCCGAGGTGGTGACCGAGGCGTCGGTCCGGGCGGCGTGGCTTTCGGCCCACCGGGGGGCCGGTCCGTTCCACGTGGCGGTCCTGCTCGACAACGTGGCCGAGTACGTGTTCTGGCTCCAGGGGGCGGCCTTGGCCGGGGCGGTGGTGGTCGGGGCGAACTCGACGCACCGGGGCGACGAACTGGCACGCGACCTCTCCCACACCGAATGCCAGCTGTTCGTCACCAGCTCGGATTCGCTGCCTCTCGTCGAAGGGCGCCGCATCGGCGAGGCGTTCGGGACAGTGCACGCAGCCGACGAGCGGGTGCTCATCGTCGACAACCCCGACTCGGCCGGCGCGCTGGGTGAGTTCGCGGGCGCCACCCCACCGGATCCGAAGGAGAGCGCCATCACCCCCGATACCTTGGGCTACCTCCTCTTCACCTCAGGGACCTCGGGAGCACCCAAGGCCTGCCGTTGCTCCCAGGGGCGTCTCGCTCGCATCTCGGCGGTCGTGGCCGAGATGTTCGAACTCACCCCGGGCGACGTGTGTTACCTGAGCATGCCGCTGTTTCATTCGAACGCCCTCATGGCGGGCTGGGGCCCGGCTCTGGCCGCCGGCTCCACGGTGGCGCTGCCCTCGGCGGGAAGATTCTCGGCATCGAATTTCCTGCCCGATGTGCGACGTTTCGGTGCCACCTATTTCAACTATGTGGGGAAGCCCCTCGCTTACGTGCTGGCCACCCCCGAACGGCCCGACGACGCGGACAACCCGCTCGTTCGGGCCTTCGGCAACGAGGGGGCCACCGCGGACCTCGTTCGATTCGCCGAACGCTTCGCCTGCACGGTGACCGACGCCTACGGTTCAACCGAAGGCGGGGCCACCGTGGCCCGGACCCCCGACACCCCCCCGGGTGCGCTCGGCCGGGCGCCCGAGGGGACCGTGGTGCTCGACGCCGAGACCGGCGAAGAGTGCCCGGTCGCCCGCTTCGACAACCGTGGGCGGCTGGAAAACGCCGAGGTGGCGATCGGCGAGCTCGTGTCCAAGGGCGGCGGCGCCGGCTTCGAGGGGTACTGGCGCAACGAGGACGCCGAGAAGGCCCGACTGCGCGACGGCTGGTACTGGACCGGGGATCTGGCCTACCGCGACGAGGCGGGTTTCTTCTATTTCGCCGGACGCGATCATGACTGGCTCCGGGTGGACGGGGAGAACTTCGCCTCCGCTCCGATCGAGCGCATCGTGGAGCGCCACCGCGACGTCGTGCTGGCCGCGGTCTATGCCGTGCCCGATACCGTCGTTGGCGACCAGGTCATGGTCGCGCTCCAACTGCGCCCCGACGTCGGAGGCTTCGACCCAGGAGCCTTCGCCGCCTTTCTGGCCGACCAGGACGATCTCGGCACCAAGTGGGCGCCGCGTTTCGTGCGGATCACCGAGGCACTGCCCGTCACCGCCACCAACAAGGTCCTGAAAAAGGCCATCCGGAGCGAGCGGTGGAACTGCGACGACCCCGTCTGGTGGCGACCCGACAAGGCCGGTCCATACCGGCGCCTGACCGGCGTGGAGCGCGCCACCCTCGACGACGCGGTATCCGACCGAACCCTCTGAAGGGCCGGGCCGCTGGCCGTGGATCCTGACCGGTTGCCGCGTCGGTCCCCGGTTGGCAGGCTGGACCGATGATCAAGCTCATCTTTTGTCTCACTCGGCGCAACGACGTTCCCTTTGAGGAGTTCTCCCGGATCTGGCGCGACGAGCACGGACCCCTCGTCGTCTCGTTTGCAGCAACACTCGGCATCCGCCGCTACGTGCAGGTGCACACGATCGAGCCACAGGCAAACGTGCTCCTGGCCGAGAGCCGGGGTGCCCCCGCGCCCTTTGACGGCATAGCCGAACTGTGGTTCGACGACCGCGAAGCCCTCGACGCGGCGGCAACGAGCCCGGACGGCCGGGCGGCCGGAGCGGTGCTGGCCGAGGACGAACGCCGATTCATCGACCATGCCCACTCGCCGATCTTCTTGGCCGAGGAGCACGCCTTCATCGCCTGACGCCCCGGAGCGCCGGGCGACACCGAGACGGCGCTCGCGGGTCAGGGCGGGCAAGCGGGCCGGTCACGGACGTGACCGAAGAGCGAAAGCTGCGAGTCGGCCGGTTCGGCCGCATACGTGAAGCTCGGCGTGCCGGGAAGCACTCCAAGCTTCACATCGGGTGTTGTGGATCTCAGAACTCGCTCACGCGGTGATGGTGAAGGTGATGCTCTCGCTGGCCGTTCCCGCCTTGCTGCTTGCCGTGACGGTGACCGTGGCCGGGCTGGCGTCGGTGGCCGCGGGGATGCCCGAGATCGTCGCCGTCCCGTCGGAGTTGCTGACCAGCACCAGGCCCTTGGGAAGCCCGGTGGCCTTGAGCACCGGGGCCGGGTACCCGGCGTAGTCCACGGCCAACGGTGTCATCGCGACCCCGGCGGTGACGCTGTCGCTGGTGGCGCTGGTGATCGTCGGCGCCTGGTACACCGTCAGGATGAAGGTCTGCGTCGCCGGTGCGGTCACCCCGGTGTTGGCCACGATGGTGATCGTGTAGCTCCCACCGGCGGTGGCCGTTGGTGTCCCGGTCAGCGCGGCGGTCCCGTTGCCGTTGTCGACCAGACTCACCCCGTCGGGCAAGGTCGAGGTCGTCGTGATCGTCGGCGTCGGGAAGCCGTAGACGGTGGTCACCGGGTAGGAGAACGCCACGGTGGTGTGGACCAGGGTGGCACCCTTCGACTTGAAGACCGGGCTGCTGTCAACCGTGAAGGCAATGGTCTCAGAAGCGGTTCCGGCCTTGCTCCCCGCCGCGATGGTCGCCGTATAGTTGCCGGCATCCTTGAGCGTGGGGGTGCCTGAAATCGTGGCCGTCCCATTGTCGTTGTTGACCATGGTCAGGCCCTTCGGGAGGCCGGTGGCCTTGAGCGCCGGTGCCGGATAGCCCGCGTAGTTGACGGTGAAGGGCGCGATGGACACTCCTTCGTCAACGGTGTCGGTGGCCCCACTCGAGAGCGTCGGCGCCTGGTAGACGGTCAACGTGAAAGCCTGGGTCACCGGGCTCCCGATGCCGTTGGTTGCCGTCAAGGTGATCGGGTAGACACCACCGGCGGTGGCAGTGGGAGTTCCCGTCAGCGCGGCGGTCCCGTCATGGTTGTCGACCAGACTCACCCCGCCGGGCAAGGTCGAGGGCGTGGTGATCGTCGGCGTCGGGAAGCCCGAGGAGGTGGTTACCGAGTAGGAGAACGCCACCTGAGTCTTGGCCAGGAAGGCACTCTTCGACGTGAACACCGGGCTGTTGTCGACCGTGAGGGTGAAGTGCTGGGCGGCCACGGCCTGACCCTTGACCGTGGCGGTGATGGTGCCATTCGACACGCCCGAGTCCGTGAGCGGTGGTGTGCCCGAGATGGTCGCCGTCCCGTCCGAGTTGCTGACCAGCACCAGTCCCTTGGGGAGGCCGGTGACCTTGAACGCGGGTACCGACACGCTGCAGGTCGTCACCGAAAAACTGTAGGCCGTTCCGGCCACGGCGGTCGGCGGGTTCCCGCTCGTGAAGACCGGCGCCTCGCAGGCGTGCACCGTGACCGTCGACGGAGCGGAGCTGACCGATTGGGGACCTGTTGCGCTGGCGGTCGCCGTGTTGGTCACCGAGCCGGCCGTATCGTCGGTGGCGGTGACCGTGTAGGTGCCCGTGCAGATCTCGCTGGTCACCGGGGCAAGCGTGCTCGACGGGCAGCCCACCGGGTTCTTGTTGTCGCTGACCGAGATGCCGGTGAGCGTGGTGGTCCCGGTGTTGGTGACCAGGTAGCTGTAGGGGACGGTCTGGCCAGCTTCGCCATAGCCGGTCGAAGTGGTCGACTTGGTGAGTGTGATTCTCGAGATCGAGCTTCCGTCGCCCGGGTTCTCCCCTTGGTCGTCAGCGTTCGGTTGCACGTAGAAGGGCTGGGACCAGTAGTGAGGCTGGGTGAAGTCGCCCTGGTTGTCACCGATGAAGAGGATGCATTCGGTGGTGAGATCACACTTCGGACCCGAAGGGGACTCTTCGAGCGAGATGCGGTCGGGCAACGCGTAGAGCGTGTAGAGCGAGTGGGTCTGGACCTGGAGATCGATCGACCCGTCCGCCCTCGGCTTGAGGCTGACTCCCTGGATGGTCTCGCCGTCACATGCGCTGGGATCGGTCGGGACGGCACCGTTCGGGGCGGAGCATTCCAAGATGTTGACGTTCTGGGTGACCGGCAGAACCGTGTTGGCCGGGACCTTGATGTCGATCTGCTGGCCGCTCGAGAAGGGAGTGCCCGCCGTGAAGCTCCCGCTCGGGGAGGCAGAACCGGGAAGGACGCTGCCACTCGCCGGCCCCGAACTGCGGGTGGAAGTGACCGTGACGGTCGACGGAGCGGAGCTGACCGCCTTGGGTCCTATCGCACTGGCCGTGGCCGTATTGGTCACCGACCCGGCGCTCACATCACCCGCGGTGACGGTGTAGGTGCCCGTGCAGGTCTCGTCGGTCCCAACGGCGAGTGTGCTCGACGGGCAGCTCACCGAGTTCTTGTTGTCGCTGACCGAGATGCCCGTGAGCGTGGTGTTCCCGGTGTTGGTGACCAGGTACTTGTAGGGGATGGTCTGGCCCGCTGTGGTGAAGCCGGTCGAAGTGGTGGACTTGGTGAGCGTCAGGGCCGTTAGGGCACTTCCGTCGCCGGGGTTCTCACCTTGATCGTCAGCGTTGCGAGCAATGTAGAAGGGCTGGGACCAGTAGTGGGGCTGGGTGAAGTCGCCCTGACTGTCACCGATGTACAGGACACACTCTGTGGTGAGATCACACTCGGGGCCCCCGGTCTCACCGAGCATGAGGAGATCGGGCAGCGCGAACAACTGGTAGAGCGAGTGGGTCTGGGCCTGCAGGTCGATCGACCCGTCCGCCCTCGGCTTCAGCGTGACTCCTTGGATCGTGTCCCCCTGACACTCGAGGGTGTCGGTGGGGTCGACGCCCCCGGGTGCGGAGCACTCCAAGATGTTGACGTTGGTGTTGGGTGCCAGAACGGTGTTGGCCGGAACCTGGACGTCGATCTGCTGACCATCGGAAAACGGCGTGCCCGCCGTGAAGCTCCCGTTCGGGATTGCTGCACCCGGGAGGGTGCTGCCGCTCGGCGGACCAGTGGCGCCCGCAGTGTTGGCGAAGGTCACGAGGGAGAGCGTTGCTGCTGCCGTCAGCGTCGCGACTACGGCGCCGACCACCCTTGTCACGTCTCGTCTTGCCATGTGAAGAGATCTCCCTCGGCTCGGAGCCGCCTTACGGCTCGTTCTGGGATGAACTTGACAGATTGAAGAGCCGGACTCAATCAGAAATCCCTGGTGACACGAAGAAAACATCTGCCGATCGGTTGCTCGTCGCGAGGTCGTCACGCAATGGTCCCGAACGGAGGAACCGGGGACGTGCGGGCGAGCAGCGAGAAGCCGAATGCACCCAACACGATCTGTAGCGCCGAGCTTGTGTCACGCCCCGGTTCTCCTGGGTGTTCGTGTTCAGTACCGACGAGCCAACTCACGACGCCCGCACGGTTCGGGCAACTGACGGAGCGGAGTCCAACTCCGCACCGAAACGGTCGTCCTCGCTGGTGAGATGAGTCACCCAGGGACGAGCGGGGACTTAAACGGTTGGCTGGGCTCCGAAGGCCTCGAAGGGGAGGCCGGAGAGGACGGCCCGCGCTCGACCGGCGTCAAACTGGAACTCACTGATGCCGCCGGGCTCCCAGGGGCCGACAGACCCAACAGCGACCGCGGTTGGGGATTTGGCGGGAACCCCGAAATGCTCTCGCGCCTCTCCGACGCTCAAGCCGGCCAGCTCGAACCAGTCGGTGCGCAGGTAGTCGACGCTTTCCCGGCACAGCGACCCCCGGCGCATGGCGTCGGCCACCCTCGCCGGCATTCCCGCCTGCGACAAGTGTCCGGCCGAATATTCGAACAGTCCCGCACCGCGCCGCAGATAGCCGGTCTCGAACAGCGATACGACCATCGCCAGCAGCGAGAAGGCGCGCAGGTCGTCGTTGGCCCGGGCTATGAAGGCGAAGACTTCAAGCTCAGATTCGACGGTCGTACCGTAATTTGCGAGCACATGGACCCAGTCGTGCTGGGCCAGCAGGGGGGGTGCCGAACTGAGAAGTCCCGGGTAGGCGAAGCCGCGGGCGCGGTAGAACTCGGTGACGCGCCGGCCGAGAGTGCCCTCGGGAAGACGCTCGAGTTCGCTCCAGCGCTCTGCCAGGGCCGGGTCGTCAACTACCTCCTCCCAAGCGCCGGTCAAATCCCGGGAAGTGTGGAGGACCGCCACGTCGTCGGCGTGCCACTCGGCGGTGTAGCCGTTGCGCTCGAAGTCGATGGCGGCCAGCCCGAGACTGCCCGAGGCAAAACGTTGCGCCACCTCCAGCATGCCCTCGTCGATGCTCAACTCCTTCGCGAAGGCCGCCACTTTCGCCGCCACCTCCGTCGGGATCGGCCGCAGCACCAGCGCCACCAGCACCAGGACCTGGACCATGCGAGCACGGAACATCTCGTCGCGCTGCGCCAGTCCGGCCGCCCAATCCTCGGGCCCGATGCTCGGAGCGTCGAGGGTGGCCGGGTACCCGGTCATGGCGGAGGAGATGGCCTCGATGAGCAGCCGTTGGGTCGAGGTGAGGCCGCCGACCGGTGCTGTGGCCGAGACGATCCCGCGGCTGAGCAGTAGCGTCTCTGCTGCGTCAGGCGGCAGGAGCCGCACTTCAGACGGGTCGGGGAACGGGACCGGCACGAATCAGGAATGCGAGAACCTCGGGGCGCCCTCAACCTCGAACGCCACCTCGTCGAGGTAACACCACCACCAGTCCTCTCCCGGCTCGTAGGACTGGATGACCGGGTGGGAACTCTGGTGGAAGTGGGCCGTGGCGTGGCGGTTGGGCGAATCATCGCAGCACCCGGCGTGCCCGCAGGTCATGCAGAGGCGCAGGTGCACCCATTGGCCGCCCATCGCCAGGCAATCCTCACAGCCAGGCGATGACGGCGTCACCGAGGCCGCCGCATCGAAATGGGCGCAGACGGGTTCGGCATTGTCCATCGGTTCTCCTTTTTCGGGTTCTCCTTCTTTCTCACGCTGAGTGTAACGGGGAGCATCCGTTTGGGACTCTGGCGCTGGTGCGCACCCCGGCACACTGGGAGGATGACCTGACACCATTCTTCGGGGTCGCCGAACCGATCGCTAAGAAAATCTCCCGAGACGGTGTCGATCGGGCGCCCCGGGAGCGTCACTACTGCACTGCGGACCTCCCGCAGGGTTGAGCATCGGAGAATCCGTGCGCTACATGCTGATCATCCACAACGACGAGACCCACCCCGTCCCCGGGGGCCCAGGCTGGGACGACCTAATGGCCGGCTACGCCGCCTTCAGTGAGCAACTGGCCTCCTTCGGCAAGCCGTTCAGCGGCGATCCGCTCGCCGGACCCGACACCGCCACCACCGTGCGGGTACGAGAAGGCGAGACCCTCATCGTCGACGGACCCTTCGCCGAGACCAAGGAGTGGATGTCGGGCTACTTCATCATCGAGGCGGATGGGCTCGACCAGGTGCTCGCCGCAGCGGCGATGGTGCCATCGGCCAAGTACGGATCGGTGGAAGTCCGCCCTGTCGCGGAGATGTAGGCGCTGACGATGTCACCCGCCACCGCAGGGAAGGGCCGGGTGGGCGACGCGCTCGACGCCGCTTACCGGGCCGACCGCGGGGCCGTGCTGGCGCGGCTGATCGCGGTTGTGGGGGACTTCGACCTGGCCGAGGAGGCACTCCAGGACGCCTTCGTGGCGGCCGCCGCGGCGTGGGAGAAGGGCGGCGTACCGAAGAGCCCGGGGGCGTGGCTGTTCACCACTGGCCGCCGCAAGGCCATCGACCGGCTGCGGCGCAGCTCGGCGCTCGAGCGCCGCCACCGGGCATGGGGTGAGCTGGCCATCGCCTGGGACGCGTGGGACGCCGGGGAGTCGGACCTCCCTTTGGCCGATGACCGGCTCCGCCTCATCTTCACCTGTTGCCATCCGGCGCTCGCGCTCGAAGCCCGCGTGGCCCTTACCCTGCGGTCCCTCGGGGGTCTGAGCACCGAGGAGGTGGCCCACGCCTTCTTCGTGCCGGTGTCGACCATGGCCCAACGGGTCGTGCGGGCCAAGCGCAAGATCCGAGAGGCAGGCATCGGGTACCGGGTGCCCGGCCCCGGTGAACTCCCCGAACGACTGGCGGCCGTGTTGGCCGTCATCTACCTCATCTTCAATGCGGGCTACCTCCCGGGCGACGGGGATCACCTGGTCCGTGTCGACCTGTGTGAGGAAGCGATCCGGCTGGCCGACGTCCTCGTCGCCCTTCTCCCCGACGAGTCCGAGCCACTCGGGCTCTCGGCCCTGCTGTTGCTCCAGGACGCACGCCGCCAGGCCCGGATCGGAGACGCTGGGCAACCACTCACGCTCGAAGAGCAGGACCGCAGCCGTTGGGACGAGGTCGTGATCGCCCAGGGCCTTGAACGTCTGGAACGGGCCCGCGGCGTGGGGCGACCCGGGCCCTACTGGCTGAAGGCGGCGATCGCCGCGGTGCACTCGTGCGCGCCGCGAGCAGCCGAGACGAACTGGCAGAGCATTGTCGCCCTTTACGATCAGCTGCTCGCCTGGGAGCCGACCCCGGTGGTCCGGCTGAACCGGGCGGTGGCTGTGGCCATGGCGGGGACCCCGGCCGACGGATTGGCCGTGCTTGAGGATCCCGAATTGTCCGAGGCGTTGCGCGACTACCACCTCTTCCACCTGACCCGGGCCGATCTGCTGCGTCGTTGCGGGCGGGTTGACGAGGCGTCGGTGGCCTACGCGGAGGCACGCGACCACACCGCGAATCTGGCCGAGCACGCATTCTTGGACCGACGCCTGGCCGAGCTCGGCCCCGAAACGAGCAACTCCGGTCGGCTCCGCTCGCCGTAAGGCCCAACGAGCGCGCCCCGATCTCGGCCGATGCTTAGCGGTCGACGCCCAGGATCAAGCCACTGGTCGGGACGCCCGTCCCCGCCGTCACGACCACATGCTCAAGTCCGTGCACCTGGTTGACCGAGGTCCCACGCACCAATCGGACGCCCTCGGCGATGCCGTTCATCCCGTGCAGGTACCCCTCGCCCAGCTGACCCCCGTGAGTGTTGATCGGCAGACGCCCACCCAGTTCTATGTTCCCATCGGCGATGAAGTCCTTGGCCTCGCCGCGGCGACAGAAGCCGAGTTCTTCAAGTTGGTAGAGGACGTAGGGGGTGAAGTGGTCGTACAAGATGGCCGCCTGCATGTCATCGGGCGACAGTCCTGCGGTCTCGAAGAGCTGGCGGGCCACCACCGTCATCTCCGGCAGGCCGCACAGATCGTCGCGGTAGTAACTGGTCATCATGTCCTGGTTCGCCCCCGAGCCCTGGGCCGCGGCACGGACCACCGCCGGAGGGTTCTCGAGGTCACGGGCCCGCTCGAGGGAGGTGACGACGAGGGCCTGGCCGCCGTCGGTCTCCTGGCAGCAGTCAAGCAGGTGCAAGGGCTCGACGATCCAGCGAGACGACTGATGATCGGCCAGGGTGATCGGCTTGTCGTAGAACCATGCCTTCGGGTTGGTGGCCGCATGACGGCGGTCCGCCACCGACACCCGACCGAGGTCCTCGCTGGTCGCCCCGGACATGTGCAGGTAGCGAGCGGCCGCCATGGCTACCCACTGGGCCGGGGTCAGCAGGCCGAAGGGTCCGTAGAAAGCGAAGTGGGCGTTCTCGGCGTTGGCAACGGGCGGGCGGTCCTGGATACCGGCACCGAACCGGAAACCCGAGCGCTCGTTGAAGGCCCGATAGCAGACCACGACGTCGGCCACGCCATGGGCTACAGCCAGAGCCGCTTGCTGGATGGTGCCGCCGGCCGCACCTCCGCCATAGTGGATTCGGCTGAAGAATTTCAGCTCGCCGATGCCAAGGGAGCGGGCGATGTCGATGTCGGGGTTGGTGTCGGTGCTGTAGGTCACCATTCCTTCGACCTCGGCCGGTTCAATGCCGGCGTCGCGCAATGCCAGATCGACCGCCTCGGTGGCCAGATGGAGCTCGGAACGGCCCGAAGCCTTGGAGAACTCGGTCGCCCCGATGCCGGTGATCGCAACCGTGCCCGCAAATGAGTGCGTCGTCATCACACCGCCACTCAGCGGTCGACGCCGAGGATCATCCCGCTGGTCGGGACGCCCGTGCCTGCGGTCACCACGACGTGTTCAACGCCGGCGACCTGGTTGACCCCCGTGCCACGCACCTGGCGCACCGCCTCGGCGATGCCGTTCACGCCGTGGAGGTAGCCCTCGCCCAGCTGGCCGCCATGGGTGTTGATGGGCAAGGAGCCGCCCATCTCGATGTTCCCGTTGGCCACGAAGTCTTTGGCCTCACCCCATCCGCACCAGCCGAACTCCTCGATGGTGAACAGCACGAACGGTGTGAAGGCGTCGTAGAGGACCGCCGTCTGGATGTCGGCCGGCCCGATGCCGGCGGTCGCAAAGAGCTGGCGGGCGACCAGACCCATCTCGGGCAGATGGGACATGTCGTCGCGGTAATACGAGGTCATCATGTCCTGGCCGTGCCAGGACCCCTGGGCCGCCGCCCGCACGACGGCGGGTGGGTTGGGCAGGTCCCGGGCCCGCTCGACCGAAGTGACCACGATGGCCTGGCCGCCGTCGGTCTCCTGGCAACAGTCGAGTAAACGCAACGGCTCGACGATCCAGCGTGAGTCGCGGTAGTCGTCCATGGTGATGGGTTTCTCGTAGAACCACGCGTTGGGGTTGGTTGCCGCGTGCTTGCGGTCGGCCACGGCCACCCACCCGAGGGCGTCGCTCGTGGCCCCGGTGGCGTGCATGTAGCGCTGGGCGAACATGGCGGCCCAGCTGGCCGGGGTCAAGAACCCCTGGGGGGAGTACCAGGCGAATTGTGCGTTCTCGGCGGTAGCGACTACTGGGCGGTTCTGCACACCGGCCCCGAACCGATTGCCCGAGCGCTCGTTGAAGGCCCGGTAGACCACGACCACGTCGGCCACCCCGCTCGCGACGGCCAGCGACGCCTGCACCATGACACCGAGGGCGGCGCCGCCGCCGTAGTGCACCCTGCTGAAGAAGGTGAGATCCCCAATACCAAGCGCACGGGCGATGTCGATGTCGGGGTTGGAGTCGGCGCTGTAGGTCACCATGCCCTGCACCTCGGCCGGCTCGATGCCGGCGTCGCGCAGCGCGGCGTCGACCGCCTCGGTGGCCAGGTGGAGCTCGGAACGACCCGAGGCCTTCGAGAATTCGGTGGCCCCGATGCCGGCGATGGCGACCTTGCCGGCGAAGGCGTCTCCGCTCACTCGGCGGGACCACCCGCAGCGCGCAACGGCAGGGCCACGGTTACGGTCCCCGTCACGTGGTCCCCGAGGCCGTTTGCCCCCCGGACGGTGAGTTCGACAAGACCCCGCTCGCCGTCGGCTTCGACTGCCCCCTTGGACGTGACCATACCGGTGAGGGTCATCGTGTCGTCGGGGTAGTTGGGGGCGCCGAGGCGGATCGAGACTTCACGCAGCAGGCCGCCCGGCCCGGACCAGTCGGTCACGTACCGGCCGACCAGCCCGTTGGTCGTGAGGATGTTCATAAATATGTCCTTCGAGCCGCGCTCGCGTGCGAGCTCCGCGTCGTGGTGCACGTCTTGGTAGTCGCGACTGGCCAGGGCGCCCGAGACGATGAGGGTCCGGGTAATCGGGAGGGACAACTCAGGTAGGGCATCGCCGACGGACACCTGGGCGAAGGATCGGGTCGGAACCAGAGCAGGGCTCATCGGCCGACACCTTCGGCAGCCGGCTCCGAGGCGCCCTCGGCGATCAGCCGACCGAGCCGGGCGAGCTGGCGGCTCGGACCACCCAGTTGCAGCTCGATCTGTTTGCCCCACAAGAAGTAGCGGTGGATCGGATAGCTGATGTCGGCTCCGATGCCCCCGTGGAGGTGTTGGGTAGCGTGCACCACCCGCTGGCCCCGTTCGGCTGCCTGCCATTTGGCGACTGCCACCGCCCGGGCCGCGTCACGACCGGTGTCGATCCGCCAGGCCGCCTGCCAGAGGGTCACCCGCATCGCTTCGATGTCGATGGCCGCGTCGGCCGCTCGCAACATCGCACCTTGGAAGGCGCTGAGCGGTCGTCCGAACTGCTCGCGCTCGTTGAGGTAGGCAGCGGTCATCGCCAGCGCCGACTCGCTCAACCCGACCGCCAGGGCGCAGAGCCCGGTCCAGGCGGCCTGCAGGGTGGCGCTCAGCGCCGCGGCACCATTGTCCGGTCCGACCAGCACCTCGTCGCCGCGAACGAGTGCCCCTTGGAGGTGCAGGTGGGGGTGGACCTCCCGGTTGGTCGTCCACGCCCGCTCGAGCGCAACTCCCGCGCCCGACGGGTCCACCAGGGCGAGCAGGACAGCCCCGTCCGCCGTCCGCGCCGGTACGACCACCCGGGTCGCCAGATGGGCCTGGGGCACCGCCATCTCGGTGCCGGTGAGCCGCCATCCTTCGGGGGTCTCTTCGGCCTTCACCGCCGGGGTGCCCGACGCGCTCTCCGCCGATCCGGCCAGGGCGGCGCTCAAGAAGACCTCCCCGGCGGCGACCGGGGGCAACCAACGAGCCCGCAGCTCGGGCGAGCCGAACCAGGCCAGCGGCAGCGCTCCGAGCACCAAGGTGGCCCACAGGGGCACCGGGGCCACGCACGCGCCCTGGGCTTCGAGCACGAGGCAGAGTTCGCTCAGCCCGAGACCACCCCCGCCGAATTCGACCGGTACGCCAAGACCCAGCAGGTCAGCCGCAGCCAGCGCACCCCACAGCTCCCGGTCGATCCGGTCCTCGGTCGCTTCAATGGCGGCGACCCGCTCGGGATCGACCAACCCCGAGAAGACCCCGTCGGCCGCCTCTCTCACCGCCAGCTGTTCTTCGGTGAAGGTGAAATCCATCAGGTCGCCCCCTCGGGCCGGGGGCGGAAGGCGGGCAGGGTGAGCTCTTCGTCGTATTCGATGAATTCGACCATGACCGGCATCCCGACGCGCACCTCGGACCCCTCGACGCCGATCAGGTCGGCCACGATACGCGTCCCTTCTTCAAGTTCGATCAGCCCGATGGGCAGGGGGTATTCGAAGCCGGGGACCTGGGGATGGTGCACCACGACGAAGCTGAAGACCTCACCACGGCCCGAGGCCTCGATGGTGTCCCAGGCAAAGGACCGGCAGAGCCCACACGCCGGAAGGGGGGGATGACGGAGGGTTCCACACGCCGCGCAGCGCTGGATGAGGAGCTTGTGCTGGCGTGCCCCTTCGAAAAAGTAGGCGATGTCCTGGGTGATCGCCGGTCGGGGGCGCAGGGCTGGTGGGATCGACTCGGCGACGAGGGTCTGGGCGCCCTTGTGCTGCGCCACAGCTGCGGGGGCGAACTTCAAGATGCGAAAGCGCATGGTGGCGACCGGCTCGCCGCGCCCGAAGATCTCGGTCGGATCAGGATCTGACCCGACGGTCTGCGCACTCACCGCAGCGAAGTCCAGCCGGGTGGTGATGAAGCGTCCCGTGCCGAGCCCGGTCTTTTTGACCGACGAAACGGCTTCGATGACCGAGGACACCACAACGCGGTCGCCCAATACGAGGGGTCGGGCATAGGACTGGTCGCAGTTGGTGGCCACCACCGACGTGAATCCTTCGTCGTCGAGCAAGGTCATCATGCGGTCGGTCGCCGTATCACCGGCCGGCCGACCACTGGCCCGGGCGGCTTCGACCTCGACGGTGGCCCGCAGTCCCCGCATGATCCAGGCCTGGAGCATGGTTGGCGGCGCGATGACGCCGGCGAGGCCGAGGGCCTGGGCCGCCTCGTTCGACACGTAGGCCGCATTGGTGTCCCCCATGGCTTCGACCCAGTGCCGGATCATGGCCTCGTTGACGGCGTGCGGGGCCAGCTGGGGCGGACCCGCGGCCGAACCCACCAGGTTTTCGAGCTCGGCAGTGTGATCGGGACGCTCGGTCATCGGGCCGCCCGCTTCATGCCCAATCCGGCCATGGCCACGATTTCGCGTTGCACCTCGTTGACCCCACCCCCGAACGTGTTGATCTGAGCCTGGCGGCCGGAGGCCTCGAGACGTCCCCGCAGGAACGCCCCGGGAGAGCCCGGTGCCAGATAGCCCGCAGCGCCCAAGATGCCGAGCAGCAGGCGGTTGATCTCGAGGGTCCGTTCGGTGCCGAAGACCTTGATCGACGATGACTCGGCCGCCGTGAGCTCGCCGGCGGACACCGAGGCGGTCATCCGCCAATTGAGCAGCCGCATGGCCTCCATCTCGGCCTCGGCTCGGGCGAGGTCCATCTGCACCCACTCCACGTCGAGTAACCGGCGCCCGTCGTCGGTCGGCTGGTCGGCCGCCCAGGCCACGACCTCACCCCAGAGCTGGAGCGCCACACCGCTCCAGGCGGCAAGGCCCACCCGCTCGTGGTTGAGCTGGGTGGTGATCATGCGCCAACCCTCGTTCTCCTCCCCTACCCGGTTCTCGACTGGCACCCGTACGTCGGAGTAATAGGTGGAGGTCGTCGTCAGGCCGCCGACGGTGTGGATGATGCTCCACTCGAAACCCGGAGCCGAGGTGGGGACGCAGATGATCGAGATGCCTTTGTGCTTGGGCGCGTCGGCGTTGGTGCGCACGGCCAACCAGATGTAGTCAGCCGCGTCGGCACCGCTGGTGAATATCTTGGCCCCGTTAATCACGTACTCGTCCCCGTCGCGCTCGGCCCGGGTTCGCAAGGAGGCGAGGTCGGTCCCGGCCTCGGGCTCGGTATATCCAATGGCGAAGTTGAGTTCGCCGGCCAGTATCTGGGGGAGGAAGAAGGACTTCTGCGCCTCGGTGCCGTAGCGCATCAGGGTGGGTCCCACCGTGTTGATGGTCACGAAAGGGAACGGGGCCCCGGCCCGGCGCGTCTCGTCGAAGAAGATGAACTGGTCGGTGGCCGGACGTCCCTGGCCGCCGAACTCAGTGGGCCAGCCGATCCCGAGCCACCCGTCCTTGCCGATGTGGCGCACCACCTGGCGCCATTGCGCTCCGCCCTCTCCGCCGTCGGTGAGACCGGCCCGGACCTCGTCGGTCAGAAGGTCGGCGTAGTAGGCGCGTAACTCGGCGCGAAGGCGTTCCTGGTCTGGACTTTCTTCGAGAAACATGGCGTGCGACGCTCCCGAGTGCACCCTCGCCGGTCCCGGCGGGTCCAAGCCGGCGTGGGCTGAAACTGTAACACGTTCTTGTCTCAGGTGACTCTGGCCCGAAGGGGACACAACCCCTATGATGAGACTGATACGTGTTCTAGTTATCACCCCCCGCCCGTGCCTGGGCCCGGGTGCACACGGCCGGTCGGGCCACAGGCCTTTCGGCCAGGAGGGCTTCATGCAACTCGAGGACATCGACCTGACCGACAGTCGCAATTTTGTCGACCACGTTCCGCACGAATGGTTCGAGTACCTCCGAGAGCACGCCCCGGTTTACTGGCATCCAATGGACACCGCCCCACGGGGCGGCTTCTGGTGCGTCACCGACTACGACGACTGCGTGACTGTCAACCGGGACTACGACCGCTTCAGCTCCAACAAGCTCGGATCGCTGTTCCAGGACATGGACGAGGCCAACCTCGAGCAGCAGCGGCTGATGATGCTCAACATGGACCCGCCGATGCACACCCGATACCGGCGCCTCGTGAACAAGGGCTTCACACCGAAGATGGTTCGCGACCTCCATGAGAAGATCGTCGGATTCGCTGACGACATCATCGACTCGGTGAGCGAAAAGGGGTCGTGTGACTTCGTCGAAGAGATCTCGGCGGAGCTACCGCTGCTCGTGATCGCCGAGATGTTGGGGATACCCCACGAGGACCGGCGCATGGTCTTTGACTGGTCCAACCAGATGATCGGCAGCGAGGATCCCGAATACCAAATTGCGCCTGAGGCTGCCGGCGAAGCGGCGATGGGCGTCTACGCCTACGCCGACGAGCTGTCGAACCGAAAGCGCGAAAACCCGGCCGACGACGTCATCTCGGTGCTGCTCGGGGCCGAGGTCGAAGGCGAGAAGCTCGACCAACTCGAGATCGATCTCTTCTTCCTCCTTCTCATTGTGGCAGGGAACGAAACCACCCGAAACCTCATGTCGGGCGCCATGGCGGCCTTCTTCGAGCACCCCGACCAGTGGCAGAAGCTGTTGGCCGACCGATCGCTGCTTCCGTCGGCGACCGAGGAGATGCTTCGTTGGGTCACCCCGGTCATGCACTTTCGCCGCACCGCGGTCAACGACACAACGCTCGGGGGTCAAAGGATCCAGGCGGGAGACAAGGTGGTCTTCTGGCATGCCTCAGCCAACCGGGACGAAAAAGCCTTCGACGACCCGGGAACCTTCGACATCACCCGCAGTCCCAACACCCACATCGCCTTCGGTGGAGGTGGCCCCCACTTCTGTCTCGGGGCCAACCTGGCCCGGATGGAGATCCAAGTGATGTTCGATCGAGTACTCGAGCGGGTGCCCGACATCCACCTCGACGGCAAGGTGCAACGTCTGCAGTCCAACTTCATCAACGGCACCAAGCACATCCCTGTGGCCTTCGCCCCCTCTGCGCCCCTCGGCCGCTAGGCCTGTGCGCTTCCATCAGTCCGTCACCTTCCTTCCGACCGACCAGGTCGTCCCTTTGGCCACCGCCTGCGACACGCTCGGCTACGCCGGCATCTACCTGTCCGACCATCTCTTCAACCCCCGCGACCTCGAATCGCGCTACACCTATTCGGCCCGACCCGACGGGGCGCCGGGCTGGGACAAGGACACGTCGTGGCCGGACCCGATGTGCCTCATCTCCGGCCTCGCCACGGTCACCTCGCATCTCAGCTTCACGACCGGCGTCTACATCGCCCCCGCCCGCGATCTGGTGAGTGTGGCCAAGACGGTCGGCACCGCGGCCGTGCTCTCGGAGAACCGGGTCCGCCTTGGCGTCGGCGTTGGATGGTGCAAAGAGGAATTCGACCAGACCGGCCAGGAGTTCTCGAACCGGGGCAAGCGCCTCGATGAAATGATCGCAGCGCTGCGTGCGCTCTGGGGTGGCGGTTGGGTGGAGTTCCACGGCACCTATTACGACGTCCCGACTTGCCAGATGAACCCTTCTCCGAACGAACCGGTACCCATTCTCGGCGGCGGACATTCAGAACCGGCGATGCGGCGGGCCGCGGAGTTGTGCGACGGTTGGATCGCCGCGGGCGCCTACACCGAAGAGGAGGCCTGGACCAGGCTCGACGAGCTCCGAGACCACTTGCGCCGGGCCGGACGTGAAAACGATGCCTTCACCATCTTGCTCTCCCTGGCCGTGGCCCCCGACGTGGACCTCTACCGGCGTTTCGAGGATGCCGGGGTGACCGACCTCGTCTGTGCGCCCTGGATGTTCACCCCGATGGCCGCCGACGCCACCGACGAGCAGGCCTTGGCCGCCCGGGTGGGCGCGTGTGAGTGGTTCGCTGACAATGTCGTGTCGCGGCTCTCTTGAATCCGGGCGTGCATCGCGAAACTGCCGCAGTGAGCCACGCCCTCGGGAAAGATCCGTGAGGCAGGCCGCAGAGATCTGGACTGTCCGAACCCCGATCGCACAGACAAGGAGCACGCCGTGAAGAACATGAAGCTCGGACTGCAGTTGGGCTACTGGGGGGCGGGGCCACCGCCCCACGCCGTCGAGCTGGTCGACGAGGCCGAGCGCCTGGGGTTCGATTCGATCTGGACGGCCGAGTCCTACGGCTCTGACGCCCTGACCCCCCTCGCCTGGTGGGGGTCACGCACGGCCGGCGTGCGCCTGGGAACCTCTTTGTGCCAACTCTCGGCCCGCACCCCGACGGCAATGGCCATGGCCGCCCTCACGATGGACCATCTCTCGGGGGGCCGCTTCGTACTCGGGCTCGGCGTCTCGGGCCCTCAGGTGGTCGAAGGCTGGTACGGCCAGTCCTTCGCCAAGCCATTGGCCCGGACCCGCGACTACATCGAGATCGTGCGCAGCGTGCTCGCCCGCAGGGGCCCGGTCACACACGACGGCCCCAACTACCCGCTCCCCTACCCCGGCGGTACCGGGCTCGGCAAGGCCCTCAAACCGATCGTCCATCCACTGCGGGCTGACATCCCGATCATCATGGGGGCCGAGGGCCCGAAGAACATCGCACTCGCAGCCGAGATCGCCGACGGTTGGTTCCCGATTTTCTTCTCGCCCAAGGCCATGAAGTCCTTCGAATCCTCCCTGGCTGAGGGCTTCGCCCGGCCCGGCGCCCGACACACTCTTCAGACCTTCGAAGTGCTGGCCTTCGCACCGACAATCGTGGCCGACGACGTAGAGTCGGCGGCCGACTCGTTCCGGCCGCATCTCGCCCTTTACGTCGGCGGCATGGGGGCCAAGGACATGAACTTCCACTTCGACGTGTTCGCCCGCATGGGTTACGAGGACGCGGCCCGCAAGATCCAGGCGCTCTACCTCGACGGGCGCAAAGACGAGGCCGCAGCGGCGGTCCCGACGGCCATGGTCGAGGACATCGCCCTCATCGGACCCAAAGAAAAGGTGCGCGACGATCTCGATGCTTGGCGGGAGTCAATCGCCACCACCCTGCTGGTGAGCGGTGACGTCAACACCCTGCGCACCATGGCCGAGCTGGTCGGCTGAAGCCCGCCCGGCCCTTTTCGGGCCAGCCCCGGCACCTGGGACGCCCATTCACTGGGCGCCTGATGCCGTATCATCTGGCGCGTGTACAGCGAAATTGCCAGCAACAAACGACGGAGCGTTATCTTCATCGCCCTGTTCTTTTTGATCTGGGTGGGTATCGGGGCGATCGGCGGCCTCATCTTCCGTGCGATTTATCGATCCACCTCCAACGGCTACTACTCGACACCGACTCACTACGGCTGGGCCCCGATCATCGTCGGCATGGTGATCACCGGCATCTTCGCCATCTTCGGGATCCTCTACTCGTTAAATGGGGGCGCCCGCTTGGTGCTGCGGGTCTCTGGAGCCCAGCCGGCCGACCCGACCCAGTTCGCGCAATTGCACAACCTGGTCGAAAGCCTGGCGATTGGTGAGGGAATCCCCAAGCCCGCGGTCTATGTAATCGATGACCCGTCGCCCAATGCGTTTGCGACGGGCGTGAGTCCATCGAAGGCGGCCATCACCTTCACCACTGGGTTACTCCAAATCATGAACCGCGAGGAGCTTGAGGGCGTGACCGGTCACGAAATGAGTCACATCAAAAACCACGACATCCGGCTCCTGCTCATCGTGAGCACGATGATCGGTATGGCCGCCCTGCTGGCCAGCATTCTGTGGCGGAGCGCCTTCTTCGCCGGCGGCGGCCGAAACTCCAACGGCGGGCAGCTCATGATCGTGATCTTCGCCGCCGGCGCTCTCCTCGCCGTCGTCGGCTTTATCCTCGGTCCGCTCATCCGCCTCGCTCTTTCCCGACGTCGGGAGTCACTGGCCGATGTGAGCGGGGTGGAGCTCACGAGAAACCCCGCTGGTCTGCTCAGTGCCCTCAAGAAGCTGGCGCAGAACGACAAACCGTTCAAGAAATTCAACCACGCAACCGCTGCGATGTGCATCGACGACCCGTTGCAGCACCACGAGAGCTGGATCCACCGCCTCTACGACTCCCACCCACCGATTGAGCAGCGGATCGCCGCGCTCGAGAGGATCGCCTCGGGTCAGTCAGTCTGATCCGACGGAGCAGCGACGACCTTCGTGTGCCCGAGCGCGTCGTCGACCATGTCGGATCTTTCGTCTTTGCCGGTCGCATGCAGACCGGCACCTCGCCGCTGACCCACCGATCGGTTGGAATAATGGGGCGGAAACCAGGTCGACTACACCGTCTCCATGCCGAAGCGAGCCATCAGCGCCCGTTCCTCATCGGTCGAAGGGGGCTGGTCACGGTTCCACAACTCATGGAGTCCCGCGAAGTAAGCGTCCATCGCGGGAGCATGGAGCACCAAGAGCCGCGCGTCGTCCTCACTGGCGTTCCCGAAGGTATGCGCAGTGCCACGAGGTATCAATACGAAGCCCTCCGGACCCACGATCAGTTCTTCGTCTTCCACGATGACCGACACCTGTCCATCGAGCACGAAGTACGCCTCCGAGCAGTTGGTGTGTCGATGCGGTGGTGGCCTGCGACCTTTGGGCGGAAGTGTGCGCTCCATCAGCGAGAAGTCGCCACCGTTCTGCTCGGCGAGTGCTTTGAAGAACATCACGCTGCCACGGGCGCTGTACTTCTTGTATCCTTCACCACTTCCAACGACTCCGACAATCAATGTCCGAACTCCTGTCTCGACTGAGTCCACCATCGCCGTGGTCCGCAGATCAATGCCATTGCAATACCGGCCCCAACCTTCAGGCGATCTACTCGGGTGTCACACGGAATGCCCGATACGGGGTGCCCCCGTGGCCGCTTGACCCTTCGGGCGCTTGGCACTGCAAGGCACCCCAAAACCCGCTCATTCGAAGTGTCCGCAATGGACGTTCGATGTCGCGGGGTCTTTCCAATCGGATCACATTGGATGTCCCATAGGACGGTCCGTGCGGTGACCCGTGGTCACTTCGTTCGGGTGTCTTTACGAGCTGGCCGGCGGCGGCTGTCCCTGCCCGCTCGAAGCGGGAGGAAGACCTTCTTGGCCACCGGCCAACGGCGGACCGGACGAGGCCGGCCCGGCCGCGCCGGCCGCGGTGTCGAAGTTCACTTCGGGGACGGCGCGGTCGGCATCGTCGGCGGTGAAGAAGGCCACCGCCTTGAAGCCGAACATACCGGCAAGGAGGTTGCGCGGGAAGGTCTGGAGGGCGATGTTGTAGTCGCGGGCGCTCGTGTTGTAGTAGCGACGGGCGTACTCGATCTTGTCCTCGGTGGCGGTCAGGGTCTCTTGGAGCTGCAAGAAGCTCTCCACCGCTCGCAGCTGCGGATAGTTCTCGGCCACCGCGAACAACGACCGCAGCGTGCCTGACAGCGCGTTCTCGGCTTGGCCGATCTTTTGAGGATCGCCGGTCGCGCCGGCGCTCACCGCGTTCGCCCGGGCCTGGGTCACCGCCTCGAACGTGCTCTGCTCGTGAGTGGCGTATCCCTGCACCGTCTGGACCAGGTTCGGGATGAGGTCGTGGCGGCGCTTCAGTTCGACGTCGATCTCGGACCACGCCTCTTGGGTCCGATTGCGCTTCTTGACCAGGCCGTTGAAAGCTGCCCACAGGGCCAGGAGGACCAGAACGACGATGACGATAACGATGATCAGCGGAACCATTGGAGATCTCCCTCACAGCTCGACCCGCGAACCATATCCCCTGACGGCCACGGCTTCGACGCGACCGTCTCAACCACGACGATCAACAGCGAGCGCCCGTCGTCGATCGGCGGTGAAGTCTGGCTGAGGCCAAAGGCACGAGACGGTGACGCCGGCGCCCGAGGCTGCGTGAGAGCGTTCACCAGGTGTTTCGAGCCGCTCCCGGCCCACCGGTGCCTTCCCGGCGCGTCCGGGGAGGGAGGTCAGGCGGGCTCGGCGGCCAGGAGGGCGCCGAGGCGCTCGAGGCTCGCGTGTGCCCCGCCGAGCGTGAGTTCGATCTGGCGCGTCAGCAGGAAGAATCGGTGCAGCGGGTAGTCCCGGTCGACGCCCACTCCCCCGTGGAGGTGAGCCGCCGCGTGGACCACCCGCTGGCCGCCGTCGGCCGCCCAGAACTTGGCCACCGCCAGCTCGGCCGTCGCCGGGAGACCTTCGGAGAGGCGCCACGCCGCCTGCCAGGCGGTGAGGCGGATCGCCTCGGTATCCACGTAGGCGTCAGCGGCGCGCTGGCCGACCGCCTGGAACGTGGCGATGGGCTTCCCGAACTGCTCGCGGGTCTTGGTGTACTCGGCCAGAAGGGCGATGGCTGCGGCGCAGACCCCCGCCTCTTGCACACAGAGTCCGGCCGTGGCGTACTCGGCGATGTACGCGCTGACGGCGACGCCGTCGGCGCCAAGCCCCCCCAAGATTGCCTCTTCGCCTACCTCGACTCCGGACAATTCGATGAGGGCTTCTGGGCGGGCCGGGCCGTCCTGGCGGGTTCGGGTCACCCCCGGCGCCGTCGTCTCGACGAGGAACACCGCGGTACCCGCCTCCTCTCCGCTCTCTGTCACGGTGGTGGCGGGCACGAGAACCAGGTCGGCCAAAAGGCCGGCCGGGACGCAGGCTTTCGTGCCCGAAAGGACCCAGGATCCCGACGGCGTCTTGGTGGCCGTCGTCGCCGGTGCGGGCCCGCCGGGGACGACCATGTCGTCGACCAGCTCGGCCATCGCCGCGGTGACGACGGCGTCGCCAGAGGCGATCCTTGACAACCAGGCCTGTCGTTGGGCCTCGGTGCCGAACCTCTCGAGCGCCGGGGCGCTGTAGGCCAAGACCTCGACCACGGGCACCTGGGCCGCGGTCCGTCCCGCCGCCTCGAGGATCAGGCTCACCGCCACGAAGTCGAGCCCGGCCCCGCCGACGTCTTCGGGCAGGCCGATGCCGAGCAGGCCGGCCCCGGCCAGGGCGGCCCACAACGCGGTGTCGAACGGTCCCTCGGGTCCCGCCGACCCCTCAACCTCTTTCAGTCGCTCATGCGTCGACTGCTCGGTGAAAATGCGGCCAGCGAGCTCGCGAACAGCCTCTTGTTCCTCGCTGTAGGTGAAGTCCATGTGCTTCCTCCGTCTGGTGATCGTGAAGTCCGTTCGGCCCAGGTCAGCGCAACGAGCGCGGCAGGCCGAGGCCGAAGATGGCGATGAGGTCCCGCTGGATCTCATTGGTACCGCCACCGAAGGTGAGAATGATCATGCTGCGCGAGTACATCTCGAGGCGCCCGGCGATGACCGCCGCCGGAGATCCTCGCTTGAGGTACCCCGCCTGGCCGATGACCTCCATGAGGAGGCGGAAGGCCCGCATGTAGAACTCGGTGCCGAACACCTTGATCGACGATGCGTCGGCTACGTCGAGCCGTCCCTTGGTGGCCTGCCAGGCCACCTTCCAGTTGATGAGTTTCAAGAACTCGAGCTCGCAGTACACCCGGGCCAGGTGCTCTTGGACCCACTCTTGGTCGATGACCCGTCGACCGTCGGGGAGCTTGGTGTCTTGGGCCCAGGCCCGCACGTCGCTCAGCACCCGGTCGATGATCCCCGGAGAGCACAGGGTCACCCGTTCGTGATTGAGCTGGTTGGTGATCAGGGTCCAGCCCATGTTCTCCCCGCCGACCAGGTTGGTGGCCGGTACCCGAACGTCTTCGTAGAAGGTGTAGTTGATGTTGTGATCGCCGAGCAGCTTCATCGGGACGACCCGGATACCCGGGGTGTCCATGGGCACAATGAACATCGAGATGCCCTTGTGTTTCGACGCCTCGGGGTCGGTGCGGGTGGCCAGCCAGATGTAGTCGGCATCGCCGGCCAGGCTGGTGAAGATCTTGGCCCCGTTGATGACGTATTCGTCGCCGTCGCGCACGGCCCGGGTACTGAGCGCGGCAAGGTCGGTCCCTGCGTTGGGTTCGGTGTAGCCGATGCAAAAGTGGATCTCGCCCGCCAGGATCTTTGGAAGGAAGAACTCCTTCTGTTCTGGCGTGCCGAAGTCCATGATGGTCGGACCGACCGTATTGATGGTCAACATCGGCACCGGGGCGCCGCACCGCATGGACTCTTCGAAGAAGATGAACTGCTCGATCGCGGAGCGCCCCTGGCCCCCGTACTCCTTCGGCCAGCCGATACCGAGCCAGCCGTCCTTGGCCATTTGGGCGACGACGCGTCGGACCGTCGGACCGATGCCGTTGCTCACGGCCAACTCCGCTTGGATCTCGGGCGTCAGCAGCGAGCCGTAGTACTGGCGCAGCTCCTGGCGGAGCGCCTCTTGTTCGGCCGTGTAGCCGATCTCCATGACTTCCCTCCCTGTGGCGCGGTTGCCGCCGCTCTTCGAGGCCGCCGGGCGTGCGCCATGGTCGGTCCGGATCAGTAGAACACGTTACAGTGCTCGCCCCCCGGGGGCCACCTGCGGCCGCCGGCGGGGCCGGGTCGTGACCCGGCACGCGGGACGCCGACGACGCCAGATCTCCGACGAGTCGGCCACCGGACCGACCGCCGTTCGACGACATCGACCAGCCCCGTTACTGTGAGGCTGCACCACCGTTGTTACCAGCCGGTAACCTGAGGTCGCGACACACCGAGCGGGCCCTCTCGTACGCCCGTCTCCGAACCGAGGAGAAGGCAATGCCCGAAGCTGTCATCGTCGCCACTGGTCGGACCCCCATCGGTCGGGCTGTCAAAGGCTCGCTCGTCGACTGCCGCCCCGACGACCTGGCCACCCTCGTCGTGAAGTCGGTGCTCGACAAGGTGCCCCAGCTCCCGCCCCACACCGTCGAAGACGTGATCTTGGGATGCGCCCAGCCCGCCGGCGAGGCGGGCTACAACATCGCCCGGGTGGTCGCCGTCATGGCCGGCCTCGACGATGTCCCCGGCGTCACCGTCAATCGCTACTGCTCTTCTTCTTTGCAGTCGATCCGCATGGCGGCCCACGCCATCAAGGCCGGCGAGGGCGACGTGTTCATCGCGGCGGGCGTCGAGACGGTGAGCCGCTACGGCCATGGGGCGGCCGATGTCGGCCCCCACAACGCAGTGTTCGCCGAGGCCGAAGCCCGCACCGCGGCCAGGTCGGCCAAAGCCGGAGAGCCGTGGGCCCCCCAGTCCGGACTGCCCGACATCTACATCGCAATGGGTCAGACCGCTGAGAACGTCGCCGAGTTCGAGCACGTGAGCCGCGAAGAGCAGGACAGGTTCGCGCTCCAGTCCCAGACCCGGGCCGTCGCTTCCCAAGAGAGCGGCTTCTTCGAACGCGAGATCATTCCGGTCACCACGCCCGACGGCGCCGTGGTCACCAAGGACGACGGTCCCCGGGCCAACACGACCCTAGAGGGCCTGTCCCAGCTCAAGCCGGTATTCCGTGAAGGCGGCACCATCACTGCGGGGAACGCCTGCCCGCTCAACGACGGCGCCGCCGCGGTCATCGTGATGAGCGACACACGGGCCCGCGAACTCGGCATCACGCCTATCGCCCGGATCGTTGCCAGCGGGGTTTCGGGACTCAATCCCGAGGTCATGGGACTCGGTCCGGTCGCCGCCATTCGCCAGACGCTCACGCGGGCCAACATGACGATCGACGACATTGACCTTGTCGAGATCAACGAAGCGTTCGCGGCCCAGGTCGTCCCGTCGGCCAAGCAGCTGGGCATCGGCTGGGACAAGCTCAACGTGCACGGCGGGGCGATCGCCCTTGGCCACCCCTTCGGCCAAACCGGAGCGCGCATCATGACGACCTTGTTGAACGGGCTCGAGGATGCGGGCAAGACCTTCGGACTCGAGTCGATGTGCGTAGGCGGCGGCCAAGGAATGGCCATGATCGTTGAGCGCCTTTCTTAAGACCTGTCGTTGTCCGGGCGGTGGCTCGATGGTGTGCGGGGGCGCGATCGGGCTCTGTCGACCGGTCGTCGCTCAAGAACCGCCCAACGCCTCTTTGATCTCGGTGAGTACGGGCACGGGGCCGGGGTCCACGCCCTGTTGGCCGGCCATGTGCAGGGACACAAAATCACCGGTGATCACCAGGTCGAAGAACTGGGCCAGCACGCCGTCGCCTTCGGCCCGGACCTCAACGATGTCCGCCACGATTTCGAGAACCAGGTCCTCGACCAGGGCGAAGCGCCGGGCGATCCGGGAATCTTCGTCGTCGTGGCGCAGGGTCACCAACGTCAGGGTCTGGCGGGTGACGTCGCCGTTGACGCCCCAACCGGCGATCTCGTTGTGACACAACTCGGGCTGAGCCGAATAGAACGCCGGGCACTTGGCGTTCTCGTTCACCTGGGTCTTCCAACGCTGCGCGGCCACCCCGGTCAGACCCGGCGAGCCGTGGATCAGCGGCGAGGTGCGCCCGATCCGCCGGGCCACCTCCTCGGCCGGGCTCCGAGCGCCGGTGAGGCGGTCCCGTCGTCGGCTCAGCTGGTCGATCGCCCGACCGACAGCCGCACCCGCACCGGCCAAGAGGCCGAGACGCTCGAGCACAAGGAGCGGTGGAACCGCCATGGCCCCGAGGGCGGCCCGAGGTTGGGGGATGTCACCGGGCACATGGACCACCGGGGCTCCCGCGTCCTCGGCCAGTCGAGCGAGCTGACCGCCCCCGGTGACCGCCACGACCGCCGCCCCCGCCTCCATGGCGGCGGTGGCGGCGGCCACCGTCTCTTCGGTGTTCCCCGAGCACGAGACGGCGAAGACGAGGGAATCGGGTCCGACGAACCCCGGGAGGTCGTACGACTTGACCACCGTGACCGGCACCGCCATCGCCGGGGCTGCAAAAGCGGCGAGCACGTCGCCCGAGATGCCGCTGCCCCCCATGCCGAGGGCCACCACGTTGGTGATGGGGCGAGATTCGATCTGACCGAGCTGGACGTCGGCGGTCGTTGCCGCCGCCGCCGCCGCCTGCTCGGGGAGTCCGGCGGTCATCTCCCACATGGAGAGGGAGTCAACCGGGAGCGGCGAGAGCGCCCGACTTGTCGGGCGCTCCTCGCCGACTGGGCTCACCCGGCGTCACCCCCGGTCGCGCCCCGGCCGGTCTCGGGCACGCCGTCGGCTTCGGCCTTGGCCACCAAGCGGGTGTGCTCGGCCTCGCTCACGTCGGTCGACTCATCGACCAGTAGGACCGGTACGCCATCGCGCACGGCGTAGCTCTTGTGCAGACGGGGGTTGTAGAGCAGGTCCTCGTCGGCGAACCACAAGAGTGGGCCCTTGTCGACGGGGCACGCGAGTACCTCCACGAGCAACGGGTCTAACGGCATGAGTTCGTCTCCTTTGTCTCACTTGTCTCGGCTCCGCTCGGAGCAATCGGTCTTCAGGCCGCAGGCGGTCACGCCCCGGTCGTTGATGTCGCAACCAGGTCGAGCACCTCGGCGACGTGGCGCTCGCATTCTTCGGCCGTCCGGGCCTCCACGTTGAGGCGAAGCAGTGGTTCGGTGTTGGACGGGCGGACGTTGTACCACCAGTCGTCGTGCTCGACGGTGAGGCCGTCCAGGCGATCGATGCTCCCGCCGGCGGAAGCCTCGCGCGCAGCGATCGCTTCCACCGCTCCCGCCGGATCATCTACCTCGGTGTTGATCTCCCCCGAGTCGACGTAACGCTGGAAGGGCTCGAGCAATTCCGAGAGCGGCTTTTTCGTCCGGCTCAACAGCTCAAGGACGATCAGGGCGGTGATGATCCCCGAGTCGGCCCGGTAGTTGTCCCGGAAGTAGTAGTGCCCGGAGTGTTCACCGCCGAAGATCGCCCCGGTCCGGGCCATCACCTCTTTTATATAGGAGTGGCCCACCCGGGTCCGCACCCCGATCCCTCCGTTCTCCTCGATCACCTCGGGCACGACGTGCGAGCATATGCAGTTGTACAGAACCGTCGAGTTCGGGTTCTTTTCGAGCATCGAGGCGGCGACCAGGGCTGTCGTCAGTGATCCCGAGACCGACTGAGCCCGTTCATCGACCAAGAAGACCCGGTCCGCATCGCCGTCGAAGGCCAGCCCCACGTCGGCGCCGACCCGAAGCACCGCCGCCTTGAGGTCCGCCACATTCGCCGGCTGGATCGGGTCGGCCGGGTGGTTCGGGAAGGTGCCGTCGAGATCGCCGAACAAGATCTCGACGTCAAAGGGGAGCGGACCCATGACCAACGGGACCACCAGCCCGCCCATCCCGTTGGCGGTGTCGGCCACGATCCTGAGGGGCGCCAGCGCGTCCACGTCGATGAAGGACCGAACGTGATCGGCATATTCGGCAAGCAGGTCGGCGTGATCGAGGGGGGCCAGCGCCACGACCGGCGGCGGGTCGTCCATCAACTGTTGGGTCATGGCCTCGATCTCGGTGAGCCCGGTATCACGGCCGATCGGTCGGGCCCCCGCCAGGCAGAGCTTGATGCCGTTGTAGGCGGCGGGGTTGTGAGAGGCCGTGAACATGGCTCCGGGAGCATCGAGGCGGCCGGACGCGAAATAGAGGAAGTCGGTGGACGCCATCCCGAGATCGGTGACCGCAGTGCCCTCGACCCGGGCTCCTTCGGCGAACGCCTCGGCCAGCTCGACCCCCGACGGGCGCATGTCGCGGACCACGAGCAGGCGCTTCGCGCCGGTAAACCGTGCGACCGCGCCACCGATGGCCCGGCACATGGGTGCGTCGAGCTGGTCGGGAACCGTCCCCCGGATGTCGTATGCCTTGAAGACGTCGGTTGTCTTCCCCATGGCCCGGTCAGCTTAATCCAGCACTCCGGCTTCCCCGACAGCCCACCAGGGCCAACTCGCACGGTCAGAACTGGCACCGCGATGATTTCGCAGCCTCCGGTAGACAACCGGGCGAGGAGGGAGGCCGACACCGAGAGGTTCGCACCGCTGCCATCAAACCGCGTTCATGTATCGCTACCCCGGCGTCACCATGCCCACGATTGGCTCGTTCAAGGGTTGGCCGCCCTCGGAGCCGAGGAAGCCGGCATCGCCGTAGTTGAAGATGCCGCCATCGGAGGCCACCAGCCAGTAGCCCAGGCCGTCGGGACTCGAAGCCATGCCGACGATGGGCTTGTTGAGCGACAGGGCGCCGGTCGAGCCGAAGAAGGCGGCGTCACCGTAGTTGAAGATGCCGCCATCGGAGGCCACCAGCCAGTAGCCCTGGCCGTCGGGGGTGGCGGCCATGCCGACAATGGGCTTGTTCAGCGTCAGGGCGCCGGTCGAGCCGAAGAAGGAGGCGTCGCCGAAGCTGAAGATGCCGCCGTCGGAGGCCACCAGCCAGTAGCCCTGGCCGTCGGGGGTGGCGGCCATGCCGACAATGGGCTTGTTCAGTGTCAGGGCACCGGTTGAGCCGAAGAAGGAGGCGTCGCCGAAGCTGAAGATGCCGCCGTCTGAGGCCACCAGCCAGTAGCCCTGGCCGTCGGGGGTGGCGGCCAGACCCACGATCGGCTTGTTGAGAGCGATCGAGCCAGTCGAGCCGAAGAAGGCGGCGTCACCGAAGTTGAAGATGCCACCGTCGGAGGCGACTTCCCAATAGCCCTGGCCGTCGGGGGTGGCGGCCATCCCGACAATGGGCTGATTGAGCGGTATCCCGCCCATCGAGCCGAAGAAGTGGGCGGTCCCGAAGGAGAACAGGCCCCCGTCAGTCGCCACCTGCCAGTAGCCCTGGGTGTTCGACGGCACGGATGCGTAGGTGAATTGGTCAGCGGACGCGACCGGAGAGGTCCCCCTCGGGGTGACAACCGTGACGTCGACGGTGCCCGAGCCGGCCGGCGACGTCGCCGTGACACTCGTGTCGCTGTTCACGGTCATAGAGGTTGCAGCCGAGGTCCCGAATATGACAGTGCTCGCCCCGCTCAGACCGGAGCCGGTGATGCTCACCACAGTCCCCCCGATCGTCGGTCCGGTGCTCGGGGAGACCCCGGTCACCACCGGGCTCCCGGGGATATAGGTGAAGCCCCCGTGATCGGTCGCCGTCCCCCCGATCGTGGTCACGGCCACGTCGACCGCACCGGGAACGCCCAACGGGGTGGTGACCGTGATCGAGCCGGTGCCGTCGGCGGTCACCGTGCCGGGGGTGCCTCCGAAGGTGACCGAGCTGGCCGAGGCCAGGTCCGTGCCCGAAAGGGCGACACTCGTGCCCCCGGTGTCCGGTCCCGAGGCGGGACTGACCGAGGTGATGGTCGGGGCGGCGACGTAGGTAAAGGCACTGTGGTCGGTGGCACTGCCCCCGACGGTGGTCACGACCACGTCAGCCGCACCGGCGGTGCCGGGCGGGGCGGAGAAGGTGATCGAGCCGGCGCTGTCGGCGGTGACCGAGCCGGCGTCGCCGCCGACGGTGACCGTGGCCGACAGCAGGTTCGCCCCGCTGATGACGACGCTCGTACCCCCGGCGGTCGGTCCCGAGGCGGGACTGACCGAGGTGATGGTCGGGGGGGACACATAGGTGAAGCCCCCGGTGTCAGTGACCGGACCCCCGGCGGTGGTCACGACCACGTTGGCCGCACCGGTGGTGCCCGAGGGGGTGGTGATGGAAATCGAGGTGGCGGCGTCTGGACCCACCGTGGCCGGGTGGCCGCCGACGGTGACCGAGGTGGCAGACAACAGGTTCGTCCCACCGATGACAACGCTCGTACCCCCGGCGGTCGGTCCCGAGGCGGGACTGACCGCGGTGATTGTCGGGGGGGACACATAGATGAAGCCCCCGGTGTCAGTGACCGGACCCCCGGCGGTGGTCACGACCACGTTGGCCGCACCGGCGGCGCCCGAGGGGGTGGTGATGGAAATCGAGGTGGCGGTGTCTGGACCCACCGTGGCCGGGTGGCCGCCGACGGTGACCGTGGCCGACAGCAGGTTTGTCCCACCGATGACAACGCTCGTACCCCCGCCGGTCGGGCCCGAGGCGGGGCTGACCGAGGTGATGGTGGGGGCCGACACATAGGTGAAGCCCCCGGTGTCAGTGACCGCACCCCCGGCGGTGGTCACGGCCACGTCGGCCGCACCGGCGGCGCCCGAGGGGGTGGTGATGGAAATCGAAGTTGCGGTGTTCGGGCCGACCGTTGCCGGGTTACCCTCGACGGTGACCGTGGCCGACAGCAGGTTCGTCCCGCTAATGACGACACTGGTGCCGCCACCGGTCGGTCCCGCGGTGGGGCTGACCGAGGTGATGGTCGGGGGGGCGGCGTAAGTGAAGCCCCCAGTGTCAGTGACCGGACCTCCGGCGGTGGTCACGACCACGTTGCCCGGTCCAGCGGTGCCCGGTGGGGTGGTGACCGAGACCGAGGTGGGGCCGTTTCCGGTCAAGGTAGCGGGGTTGCCCCCGATGGTGACCGAGGTGGCCCCCGACAGGTTCGTCCCGCCGATGGTGACGCTGGTGCCGCCGGCGGTCGGTCCCGCGGCGGGGCTGACCGAGGTGATGCTCGGGGCGAGCACGTAGTCAAACGAGAAGGGGTCACTAAACGGGCCACCGGCCGTGGTGACGACCACGGTGACGAAACCGCTGACCCCCGTCGGTGCCGCCGGAGTGGTCACGCTGATCGAGGTGGCGCTGCTCGCGGTCACCGTTCCGTCGTTGCCATCGAAGGTGACCGACGTGGGCGATGACAGGTTCGTGCCGCCAATGACGACAGTGGTCCCCCCGCCGGTCGGCCCCGAATCGGGGGTGAGCGAGGTGACGCTCGGTGGCGACACGTAGGTGAAGCCCCCGGTATCGGTGACCGGACCCCCGGCCGTCGTCACGACCACGTCAACCGGTCCGGCAGTGGCCGACGAGGGGGCGGTGACGTCGATCGAAGTAGCGTCGCCCCCGGTCACCGTGCCGACGGTGCCGCCGAACGTCACCGAGGTGGGCGACGACAGGTTCATGCCGCCAATGACGACGGGGGTCGTCGTACCGGTCGGTCCCGATGACGGGCTGACCGAGGTGATGGTCGGAGGGGGAATCACATAGCTGAAGCCCCCGGTATCGGTGGCACTACCCCCGGCGGTGGTGACGACCACGTCAACCGGACCGGCAGTGGCCGACGACGGGGCCGTGACATCGATCGAAGTGGCGTCGCCGCCGGTCACCGTGCCGGCCGTGCCGCCGAACGTGACCGAGGTGGGCGACGACAGGTTCATGCCGCCGATGACGACGGGAGTCGTCGTGCCAGTCGATCCCGATGACGGGCTGACCGAGGTGACGGTCGGGGCGGCGACATAGGTGTAGGTGCCGTCGGTGCTCGAGATGCCGCCGGTGGAGACGGTGGCCGACACCGGAACCGAGCCGGCAACAGATCCCGCCGGGACGTTCACCGTGAGCGAGGTGGGACCGATGACGTCGACCGAGGTGCCCGGGGTCGTCCCGAAGTGGACCGTGATCTGGCCAGAGACGAACCCGGTGCCGGCGAGGGTCACCGTATTGCCACCCGGGACCGGCCCGTCAGACGGGCTGACCGCGGTCACTGTTGGCACGGGATAGGCACTGCCGTCGCCGGGGTTCTCACCGAGGTCGTCCCCGTTGGGTGCCACGAGAAACGGCTGGGACCAGTAGTGGGGCTGGGTGAAGTCGCCCTGGTTGTCGCCGATGTACAGGACGCACTCGTTGGTGAGGTTGCACACGGGGCCCCCGGTTTCACCGAGCATGAGGAGATCGGGCAGCGCGAACAACTGGTAGAGCGAGTGGGTCTGGGCCTGCAGGTCGATCGACCCGTCCGCCCTCGGCTTGAGGGTGACCCCTTGGATGGTGTCCCCCTGACACTCGAGGGGGTCGGTGGGGTCGACGCCCCCGGGGGCGGCGCACTCCAAGATGTTGACGTTGGTGTTCTGTTCGAGAACGGTGTTTGCCGGCACCTGGACATCGATCTGTTGACCGTCGGAGAACGGCGTGTTCGCCGTGAAGGACTCGCCTGGGACCGCAGAGTCGGGGATCGTGCTGCCGCTCGGCGGACCGCTGGCGCCCGCAGAGCCGGTAAAGGCTACGAGTGAGAGCGTTGCTGCGGCCAGCAGCGTTGCGAGGACCGCGCCGACAACCCTTGTCACATCGTGTACGGACACGTAGTCGCTCCTCGTCGGTCGATCGATCGGTCCGCGCCGCTGGCAGCCCGGACACGTCTTCTTGTCACATCGAGAGGCCGTTCTCAAGCCAAACTCCCTGGTGACACGAAGAAATCATCTACGGATTGGTCGCCAGTCGCGGGGACGTCACACAGATGACATGTCAGCGCCCGGACGAGGCGAACCTCCGATCTCGTCGTACTCGACGGTCCCGTCCTTGCCGGGCCCACGGGCGCTCGGTTGGTGGCTGGTCGGGCGCCCTATATCGAGGGCGGAAAGAGACTCGTTGCGGACTCGAAGAAGAGGCAGAGGCAGGCGAGCCAGATCGGCATCAGGATCATCCAGCCCCCAAAGCGACCGTAGAACGTCGCCAGCCGCTTGTTGAAAAGGCCGAGCAGCACGAGGACCGCCAGCTCGAGCAGCACCACGGGAAGAAGTCCCCACTTCCAGTTGGCCGTGGCCGAATTGACCACGCGGTAGGGCACCGACGCTGCTTGATGCGGGGGGCGCACGAGGAGTTTTTTGCCCGGCTGCTCGAGCTCGCCGACGACAATGAGGCGCTGCGCAGCGGAAAACTCCGGATTGCACGTCGTAAGGGTGATCCGATCGTCGCCGAAGTTCCCGAGTACCGAGACGTCAGAGGGCGACACCGGGTACGGCGGCTCAGACACCACGTAGGTGAAGTGCTGGTCTTTGGTGTTCGTCAGGATGATCTGGTCGCCGACCACGATGTCGCCCAGTCGGTTAAACGGGGCGCCGTGAGTGGTCCGGTGTCCGGCGATAGCGATGTTCCCGGCCTGACCGGGCATGGCGGTCCCGATGTAGTGCCCCGGTCCCTTGGACAGGTCGTCGGTTGCGGTCCCCGACACGACAAATTGGTTCACACCGATGGCGGGTACATCGATCTCGGCCACGACCGATCCCTCGGCCGGCTGCGGCACCTGCACGGTCGCCGGGATCAGCGTCTGGCCGGCCCGATGGGGTGCGGCAGCGTGGATCAGGGCGTCGAATTGCGAGCGGAGTGCGTCTTGGGCGTGGTGCTCACCGATTGCCGTCCCGAACAGCTGCCAGGCCACGAACAGCAAGATGATGGCACCGATGTTGCGAATCCAGGTGAACACGGTGGGCAGGTGGTACCTGACCCGGGACTGGCCGGTCCCGACATCGGGGGTCTCGGCCACAGTCGCGCTGGCCCCATCGACCGGCAGCTCGCTGGCCACGTCCTGTTTGGTCGTCACCCCGCCTCCCGTCCGAGGGACCTGGGCCTGGTCGGTCTCGACAGTTCGGGCCTGTGCGACACTGAACGCCGCGTCAATCCAGACTCCTTCGGCCGGCGGTTTTTCAAGCCTCGTCACCACCTGGGGGCGCGGCCTCAGATCCCCTTCGGATCGATCGCGCCCGGCACCAGCAGCATGCGCCTGCGCCCACCCTCGCAGGCCGTTCAGCAACGAGCCGAGAGTACGCCCCCCGGTCGTTGGGGGTTGACTCTCCAGGGTCACCGGGTGATGTCGCTTGAAGACTCAGACCACCGGGCGTGTGCCTCGCCGGGCCCGCTGCCGTCGCTCCCGTTCATCCGAACCTTCCATGGACGTAGTCCGATGTCCGCGGATCCACCGGGTCGTTGAACACCTGGTCGGTCGGGCCGGTTTCGACGATGTGGCCCGGCATACCCTCACCGTCGACGAGGAAGAGTGCACAGTTGTGCGAGACCCGCTGAGCCTGCTGCATGTTGTGGGTGACGACCACGATCGTCACGTCGGTACACAGCTCTCTGATGGTGTCTTCGATGACGCTGGTCGAAATCGGGTCGAGGGCTGAGCACGGCTCGTCCATCAGCAGCACTCGAGGCCTGACGGCCAATGCTCGGGCGATGCAGAGGCGCTGCAGCTGGCCGCCCGAGAGTGCCGCTCCCGACTCGTTCAGTCGGTTCCGGGTCTCTCTCCACAGTCCGGCACGCTCGAGGCATTCCTGCACCAGTGCGTCGGGGTTGGCGACCTTGGTACCCGACAGTCGGAGGCCCGACAGCACGTTCTGGGCGATCGTCATGGAGGGGAAGGGGTTGGCCCGCTGGAACACCATCCCGATCCGCAGACGGGTCTCGGTCACCCGCAGCTCGGGGCCGTATACGTCGACACCGTCGAGTACCACCGAGCCGGCGAGCGCCGCGCTCGGAATCAGCTCGTGCATGCGGTTGAGAATGCGCAGGAAGGTGGACTTTCCACACCCCGATGGCCCGATCAGCGCCGTGACCTTCCCTGGTTCCATCGACAGGGAGACCCTTTCGAGCACCTTGTTGTTCCCGAACCAGGCGCTCACGTTCGTGGCCAGGAGCGACGATGGTTCTGTGCCCACCCCGGGTTCGCCGAAGGGTGGTGAGGGGTCACCGGTATCGCGCGCCTGCAGGCGGTCGATCGTCGTCACGGTACGACTCCCATCTTCAGCAATCCACGCAACATGACGCCTAAGAAGCCGCACCATAGTGCCATCGCCAAGGCTGCGGACCAACGGGCATAACCCCTGCGGCGGGCGTGAAAAGTCACGGCGACGCCGAGCAGCGCCGATACCGGGAAGATCAGGGCCAGCGCGGCGAAGGCGATGGCCCAATCGAAGCTGGCCTTGCCGGGAGGCGTGAGCCGTCCGAGACGGGCACGCCCGACGTCGTCGGCTGAATTCACGATCGCGCTCCGCGTCGCCGGAGCCGTCGCCGGGATAGCTCGCCGATGACCACGAACGCGGCGCCCACCCCGAGGAGCGGCAAGGGGTCAGACCCGGTGAAGGCGAGGCCCGACGACGAGGAACTCCCGCCGGCACTGCTTGATCCCGATGACGATCCGCCATTCGAGCCGACGGCGGCCGAGCCGACGGTAGTGGTGGTCGAGGTAGCCGCAGTGGTGGCAGTCGTCGAAGCGGTGGTGCTCGTGGTGGTCGTGGTGCTCGCCGCGGTCGCCGCCGCAGTGGACGCGGCGGCTTCCTCATCGACCGCTTGGGCGATTTTGAGCCCAGCCGCCACCATCGCCTGGGTCGCCGGTGCCGCACCGAAGCTCGAGACATCCGCCTGGCCGGTCGGGCCGAGGACGAATCTGATGAACTGGGCCAATGCCGTCGCCTTGTCGGCCGGCAGGCCGTTCAAGGGGACCACCAGATAGCTCTCCTCCATCAGGTAGCTGTTGTAGGCGGTCGCGTCGGTCGCGCTTGGATTGAAGGTCACCAGGTTGTTTGTCGAGGGGTCGGTGGTCGAGGCGAGCGAGGCATCGGCCTCGTCTGCCGAAGCCGCCCCCGTTGAGGGGGCCACGTAGGAGCCCTGCGCGTTCTGAATGGCGGCCGTGGGCAGATTCCATGGAGTGCCGAGCGGGGCACCCGTCCAGACCGATGACACCGGGAACGTCGTTCCGAGTTGCCAAAACGCGGCGAGGCTGCTCGGAGCGTTGGTGCGGTCGTTGATGCCGATCAGCTTGCCGATGAGGACCTCGTCGCCACCTGGTATGCCCCCTCCGTACGGCCAGTGCTCGCTGGGCGTGTCGTCGGTCGTAACCGACTTGCGGTTCTCAAGCCCGGCGTCGAACAGCGCCTTGGACGAAGGAGTGCTGTCGAGCAGCGACATCAGGGCGTAGTTCTCCATTGTCGGATCGAGGTTCCCCGCCAGACCGGGGCCGAGGGGTTCGAGCGGGGCTGAGTCCGAACACTGCAACCTCGAGTCACCCCAGGACACGAGCGGGTTGGCCGAGTCGAAGCCGTACAGGGTGGCGAGATCTGTGAGAGACAGCTGGACGTGCGGGCAGAAGTCCGACGGTTGGATCGTCTGCGTACCGAACGACGCGGTTGGGACCAGGTTGACGACGGCCACCGGTGCCGCGGCGAAGGGCACATAGGCGAACGACCGGCCGTTGGCCTGCGCCGTGCTGGCTTCGGCGGCCGTGAGCGCCCGCTCGCTGACGACATAGTCCGCCGCGAACTGGTCGGGGGCGCTGCCGACAAAGTCAGCGATCCCTTGGTCGAGGTCGGTGTTGGTATAGGCCCCAAAGTCAGGGAGGAGATTGATCCCGTCGTCGTGGAGCAGCTTGCTCGTGACTGGCTGGAGGTACGAGCCGCCCTCCCCGACCAACGTGCCCGACATTGTTGTGGCACCGGCCGACGCGGCCCCGGCGCTGACCCCGACAAGCGCACCGGCGGCGAGCGCGGTGGCAGCCACGAGCAAGGTTCCCCCCAGCGAAATGAGGGTGCGCCTCATCGGCCCGACCCGGTCGTACGACCCCGCAGCACACGCCGACGGCCGAAGAACCCGAGCCCGAGCAAGAACAGGCCGAGGGCCGTCAGGGGCACCGGGTTCCCGCCGGTGAAAGCCATCGTCGGGGAACCCGAGAGCGAGACCCCCGGATCGACCGACGACAGGGATCCGTGGGCCCCTACCCCTCCTCGAGCCGAGGCGGAGACGGTCGCCCCATGCGAGCTGGCGTTCGCTCCGGTCCCGGTCCCCGTCGACGTCGAGCTGGTCCCGCCGGCCGTGTTTGAGCCCGTGCCGCCGTTGCCGGCGTTGGGCGGCGGAGGGGGCGCGGCGGTATTGGTGACCCCGCAGGTGGGAGTGGTCTGGCCGGCCGCGACCTCGGTCGGGGTCAGGTCCCCGCAGGCGTACGCCGTTTTCTCGGCGGTCGTGACCGCGACGGCACCCGGCACGTCCAGGGTCACCGCGTTGACCCCGTACTGTTCGAGCGAAAGCCCGAGGCTGGCGTAGCCGAATTTGGGCGCCTCTTGTTGACCGAGCGTCAGCGCGTAGTTCACGAACGCACTCATGGTCGCGCCCTTCGACGTCGCCCACCCCGTCGTCGGGGTCAACAGGTAGCTATAGGTCGAGGGGTTGTAGACGTGCGGTCCCTGGCCGTTGAAGTTCAACACGTGGGTCCCGTTTGCCTGCTGGGTGGCATAGGCCAGGGCCGACGACACATCCACCGGGGTGGGCTGGGCGTAGTCCCCACTGGCGTTCTTGACCGAGGCCACGGCCTTGGAGGGATCGCTCCCGGTGAAGCCCAGGTCGGTCGCGTACTGGAGCTGCACCGCGCCGATCGCCCCGGGGTTGGTGGCGATGTCACTCGCCACCGAGGTGGTGTTCTGGTCATCGAGGCCACCTTGGACGCCGGGCCAGTTGGAGTTCGGTGCGCTCGCACTGATAGTCACCCCGTCGGTCGGACCACCTTGCTGAGAGTTCTGAGAGTTGGCGAACGCGGTCCACACTGCGGGCTGTTCGTCGATGCACCATTCCTCCAAGACGTAGTTGGTGCCCGCAGAGTCGCTTTCTGAGACCGGCTTGATCGGGAGGTTGGGCAGCGTCACCCCGGGGTTGTCTTGCGCGATGTTGGAGTTATTCCAGTTGGTGATGCCTCCGGTCAACACGGCGCAGGCGGTGTAACTGCTGAGCTGCAACGTCTGGGCCAAGCCCGGGATGTTGTACATGAAGGCGATACCACCGGCCGTGATCGGCACGAAGATGAACGGAAAGCTGGGTGGCGTCGTGTCGGTGTTCCCGACATATCCGATATCGCTGACGGCGTAGTCGGTCGTCTGGTTGGTGAACTGGTAGCGGCCGTCCCCCGAGTTGCTACTCGTGTAATTCATGGTCAAGTTATACGGTGCGTTCGAGACGTCGCTGCGCCAGGTTTCGATCGCCGGTGCCGCAAAAGATGATCCGACCCCGTTCAACGCGGCATTGGTGAACGGCCTGGCCGCCGTGCCACCGAGCGGCGTCTGGTTGACAACGGGTGTCGGTTGGGTCGTTGTCGTGGTCGCCGTCGGATCGGAACTTTCGGGTTGCCCGTTGCCTCCCCCACCCTGAGCAGATGCGGTTGTCGGGGAGGTGGTGGTGGGCGTCTGAGTGGGGGGCGCCGAGGAGTCGATCGGTGTCACTGACTGGCCCGGAACCGACGGGGCGGCGCTCGCCGCTCCGGGAGCCCCGAGTGCGGACAGCGCCGCTGCGCACAGGACCACGCCCAGGGTTCCGCCGCGTTGAAAGATCCTGCGCATGAAGACCGTATGGCGTCGCTCAGCAACCTGCATCGGCGTCTGCTCCTTTGAGCTTGTTAGACCCGCAAGGCGGGGTGGTGAGCCTGTGTCAACAACCTTGTGGGGCCCGGTCATCGGCCGGACCTCTGAGGACCGCGGCGCAGCACACGCCAGGGGGCCAGACTCCGACCTGGTCCCGACGCCCCGATCAAGCGGGCGAGAAGAAAAAGGGTCAGCACCACCAACACCAGGACGAACGAGACGCCCCAGGCGTCATTGCGGGCGTTCCCTCCGGCTTGGAAGATCATCTGATACACCCGCAATGGGAGGTCATCCTGCTGGCCCGAAAAAGGATTCCAGTTGTAGTTCGGACTCCCTCCGGCGACGAAGAGCACCGGGGCGGTCTCGCCGGCGATACGGGCCACGCCCAAGATGACTGCGGTCACGAGTCCGACCCGGGCCGTCGGCAAGATCACTCGCAGCACGGACCGCCACTGCGGCGAACCGAGGGCGAGGGAGGCCTCCCTCAGCGATCCGGGCACGATGGCGATCACCTCTTGCGCGGCCCGGGTGACGATCGGGAGCATCATGACCGAGAGGGCCAACGCAGCGGCCAACCCTGACTTGCCGGTCTGATGGTGCGGCACCACCCAGAGCAGGTAGACAAACAGACCGGCGATGATGGCCGGTGATCCGCTCATGGCGTCGACGACATGGCTTACCACCCGGGAGAAGAAGTTCCGGTGGTCCACTACGTACGTCGCCGTCAGCATGCCGAGCGGAACCGTGATGATGGTGGCCAGGCCAACCTGCTCGACGGTCCCGACGATCGCCGCCCCCGCTCCGACGGCGCTCGTCGGAGCCGAGAGGGTGTAGTTGGAGAAGTCGGCGTAGAAGAAGTGGGGGAAGTCGGAGAAGACGGCCCGTGCGCCCTTCAGGACCACATAGGAGATGACCGCAACAAGCGGTATGAAGGCCAACAGTGCCCCCACCCAGATCGCCACCGTTGCCAAGCGGTCCTTCATGGCCACCACCCCGTGCCGTCGCCAGCAGAGGAGCCCGTAGACGGTCAGGAACGCCGCAAGCCAGCAGAAGCCGAAGCCCAAGGGCGCGGACACTCCGGACAGGTTGAAGACCAGCCAGACCATCGCCAGCGCAGAGACGGCGGATCCCCCGAGTTCGGCCACCATTTCGGGGGCGATCCGGCGCTGGCGGATCGGCCGGTCGTTCCGGGGTTCGCCGTCGACTCGGCTCGGAGGCGCCGGCGGTGTCGGCGGGGCGGGCGTGTGGGATTCGGTGAGCTGGCTCACGAGGCGTACGCCTCCGAGCGCCGGACGATCTGTCGGGCGATGATGTTGACGGCCAGTGTGGTGAGGAAGAGCGCCAGGCCCAAAAGGATCAGGCCGCTCTTGTAGATGGGCGATGATGACTCGAAGTTGTCGGTAATCTCCTGGGCGATCGATCCCAGGCCCCCGGGCCCGAGCAGCTTGTCGGTGAGCTGGTTGGCTGAGGACAGGACGAGGACCACGATCATCGTCTCTCCGAGACCGCGGCCCAACCCGAGCAGTACTGCGCCGAGGATCCCGTTGCGCGAGAAGGGGAAAATGACGCTGGTCACCATGCCCCAACGCGTCCCTCCGAGTCCGAGCGCGGCCTCACGGACGTCGCGCGGGGTCTGCGCCATCACCTCGCGGCTGACCGAGGTGATGATCGGGATGATGGTGACCGCACAGATCAGACCGCAGGCGAAGATCGATTTCACGTACTGACCCGGAGAGGGGGTCCGCAAGATGGGCACGAATCCAAGGTTCTCGGCCAGCCACCGGGCCGGTGCCGCCTGCAGGGGGGAGATGAGTTGGAGCCCCCAGAATCCGTAGACGATGCTCGGGACCGTGGCCAGCATGTCGATCACCCCGGTGAGCGCGGGCTTGAGCCGCCGCGGCGCGTATTCGTTGATCATGAGGCCGGTCGCCAGTGAGATCGGGGTGGCGATGGCCACCCCGATCACGGCGATGGCGACCGAACCGGCGAGGAACGGGAGCATCCCGAAGTGCCCCGAGTCGGGCGACCAGGTGGTCGAGAATATGTGGATCCCGCCGTCACGCAGGGCCGGCCACCCGTAATAGCAGAGGAACCCAACGGTGCCCACCAAGAGGAACAGCACGATGCCGCTGCTGCCGGCGAGGACGCCACTGAACACCCGGTCGGGTCCGCTCGGCGCCGAATGCAAGACCATCGGGACGTCGTCAGGCCCCGCGTCCTCCGGTGCAGGCGGGGTCACGACCGCGGTCATGGCGGCATCCGCTGGACTCGTCGTTTCCGGACCGCACCCCCGAGCAGGAGCGCGACGCCGCCGAGCAGGAGCACCGCGCCGATGACCGCCATCTCACGCTGGGCGGCGGATACGCCGGTGAAGGCCAGCGTCCCGGGGCCGGCGGTCTGCGACGCCGCGGCCGACGCCGTCGCCTTCACCGGGGCCGTGGGGCCGTCCCCCGAGCTGAGGGACGATCCACTCGACGCCGACTTCCCGGTGACGCCCGTCGCCGGTCCGGGTGCGCCCGATGAAGCCGAGAGGGTCGGAGCGGGGACCGGTGCCGCTGCCGACGGCCCGCCGTCGGCGATGGAAAAGGGCGTCGAGAACAACTTGGGTTGGGTGAAGTCGTTCTGGTCCTGGCCCACGAACAGGACGCAGGGATTGGTCGCATTGCACACCGGCTGGAAGTCCGGCTGCTCCCCGAGTGCCGTGCTAGGCAGCTGGTAGAGCGTGTAGCTCTGCTCACTGAAGCCTCCGTCGCGCCGGACGATGAGGCTGTCACCCTGAATCGTGTTCCCGTCACAGGTGGTGTCGTCCTTGGGCAGGTTGGCCGCTGAACCGCCGGGATCCGCGCATTCGAGGATGTTCACCCTGGCAAAGGGAGTGAAGACCGTATTGGGTCCGACCGACACGTTGACGGTCTCGCCGCTGTGGAAAGGGGGACCCGGGGTGACGGTGAGCGTCGGAGTCGAGGCCCCCGCCACCGCCGGGTGGAGCCCGACGGCAGCCACGATGCCCGCACCCAGGATTCCAGCGATGCCGAGGTTGCCGAAGAGCCACGAACTCACCGAGCGGCTCGTCACTGCGACTTCTTCGGCTCCGAAGAGAAGGAAAATGGCCGGGAGAACTCCTTCGGCCAGGTGAAGTTGCCCTGGTCCTCTCCGACATAGAGCACGCACGGACTCTTTCGATTGCACACCGGACGCGCGTCTGGCGTCTCGCCCAAGGCGACGCTCGGTAGGACGTACAGCTGATAGCCCCGCTCGGAGAAGCTTCCATCCTTCTTCACCAGGATCGTGTTGCCCTGGATCGTGTTCCCGTCGCAGGTGTTCTCGTCCGTCGGCAGATTCGCCTTCGTGCCCCGTGGGTCGGCGCACTCAAGAATGTTGACCCGTCCGAACGGCCGGAAGAAACGGTTCGCTCCGACCGACACGTTGATGGTCTCGCCGCTGTGGTAGGGCCCACCAGGAGTGACGGTCAGCGTGGGGGTGGTGGCAGCGCCTGCGGGCGCCGGCCCGACGCCGGTGCCCGCCGCTCCGGCCACCATCACCACAAGCGTGATGGACCCGGCCCGGCGGAGCCACAAAGCGTGCACGCGGTGGGCCCTCATCGCGACCTCCAGATCAATAGGCGCCGACCGAGGGTGCCCAAGAAGAGCAGGAACGCCCCGAGACCGAGCAGCCACGGTAGGAGTGTCGGAGCGCCGGTAAAGGCCAGGGATGCCCCGGACGATCCGGTCGAGGCCGATCCGCCGAAACCCGAGGAGTCCGAGACACTGCCGCCCGAGGCACTGTTTCCCCCAGTTGACGCTGGGGCGGCGGCGGCCGGGGTGACCGTCGATGTGGTTGACGTGGTACCGGTGCCTGAGGTGGTGGGCGTAGTCGCAGTCGTAGTCGCGGTGGTCGTCGTGGTCGTCGTACTCGCCAGTGGCTGGGTGAACGAGATCGTGACGCTCTGGCCGGTGAGTGCGAGACTGTCCGTCGTATCGGTCGCCGTGTACGTCACCTGCTCTGCGGTGGTGTCGGTCACCGCGAATGTGGCCTGGCCGTTGGAAGCCGATGTCCCGGTGACCGTGAGGCTCCGCTCCCTCTCCGCTCCGCTCGCTCCACTGAGCGCGGTGACGACCGAACTACCTCCCGAAGGAGCGAGGGTCACGCTCTGTGCGGGAACCGGATTGCCCTCCGCGTCGTACAAAAGGACTGTGACCGTCGCCGATGTCGTGCCGTCGGCGGCCACGCTCTGCGGGCTTGCCACCATCGCGCAGTCGGCGGGAACCGGCGGCGGGATGGCTGGGTTACCGAAGGTGACCACCGCCTCGGCGTTGAGTTGCAGCAAATCGGTGGTGTCGGTAGCGATATACCCGACGACTTCCTGATCGGCATCATCGACGGTGAACGTGGCCGCACCGTTCGTATCGGTTGTGTCGTCGACCGCCGTGATCGATGAGCTTCCGTTAGTCGCCTGCAGGCTGATGGTCTTCCCCGAGATGGGATTGCCGAAGTGGTCGTTCAGCGTCACCGTGACCGTCGACGTCGTCTTCCCGTCCGAAGGGGCGCTGGTGGGGTTGGACGTGACGGTGGACTGGTTGGCATCCGGGCTTCCGGCGGTGAACACGACGTTGGCACTTCCATTGACATGCACTGCATCGGTGGTGTCGGTGGCGGTGAACGTGACACTTTCCGCTGTCGTGTCAAGGACGGAGAACTGCGCCGTCCCCGAGGCGTTGGTGACACCGGGGGTTGCGTTCCCGCTCGCGGTCGGTACGACCGCCACCGAGCCCGGCGGATTGGCGGCGAGCAGCACGGTCTTGCCAGCGAGCGGGTTCGTGAACTGGTCCCTGATCACGACGGAGATGGTCACGGGCGTCGTACCGTCGGCCGGCCCGGTCGGCGAACCGGCGGCAATGGTCGAGAAGATCGCCGAGGGGGCGGGGGCTGCGAATGCCACCACCGCGGTGTGGGTGAGCACGAGATCGGCATCGGTTGCGTCGGTGGCGGTGAAAGTCACTGATTCCGCCGCCGTGTCGCTGACGCTGAACGTGGCCTGGCCGTTCGCTCCCGTTACGTCCGGAGTCGCCGAGGGGGTGATCGCGACGGAACCCGAGGATGCGGCCAGGGTCACCGTCTTTCCCACCACCGGGTCTGAGTTCGAGGTCAACAGCGTCACCGTCACCGAGACGGCCGGTCCACCGACCGGGGCCGGGGACGGAGCACTCACGGTCGACGTGGTACCCGACACCGTGAGCGTCCCAAAGGTGACCTGTGTGGTCGCCGTGAGCGTCACGCCGTCGGTCGTGTCGCGTGCACCGTAGGTGACCAGTTCGGGAGTCGTGTCGATCACGGTGAAGGTCGCCACTCCTTGGGCATTGGTGACGTCCGATCCCGGTGCGGCCGGTATGGGGGAGGAATGTCCGCTCCCCTGGCTGAGGGTGACCGTACGGCCCGCGAGCGGCTGCGGGTCGGCCGCCTGGTCACGGAGGGTCACGGTGACCGTCGACGTCGTTGCACCGTCGGCGGGCACTGCGGGGGGGGCGGCGGCGACCGACGAGTGCGCGGCCGAGACGGTCGGTGTTTGGAAGTTGACCGACGCAGTCTGGGTGATCGGAATGGAGTCGGTCGCGTCGGTGGCGCTGTAGGTAACCGATTCGGCCGTCGAGTCGGTGACCGTGAAGGTGGCGACGCCGCTGGCGTTGGTCACCACCGTTGCTGGCGGTGACGGGGCCACGGTGGAGTGACCGGCGCCTTGGCTGAGCGAGACCGCCTTGCCCGGCACCGGGACGTTCCCGGTCCCAAGCAGGGTGACCGCGACGCTATCGGGATCCTCGTCGTCAGCCGCTGCGCTCGGGGAGGTCGCGCTCACCGTCGAAATGGTGGCCGACGGCTCGCTCGGAGCCGGGGGTGCGCTGCCGTCGCCCGGGTTCTGACCGTTATCGACTCCCGCGTTCGGATTGATGAAGAACGGTTGGGACCAGTAATGGGGTTGGGTGAAATCGCTCTGCTCGGTGCCGATATAGAGAACGCATTCGGTGGTCAGGTCACATTCGGGGCCCGAGGTCTCCCCGAGCGAGGCAAGGTCGGGTAATGCGTACAGCGTGTACAGCGTGTTCTTCTCGGCCTGCAGATCGATCGACCCGTTGGATTCCGGCTTGAGGGTCACGCCCTGGATGGTGCTGCCGTCACACTCCAAAGGGTCGGTTGGGACGACGCCGCCGGGAGCGGAGCACTCCAAAATGTTGACGTTCGCGGTGAGGGGAAGAAGGCTGTTGGCCGGCACCTCGACGTTGACCTGCTGACCGCTCGAGAAGGGTGTCGACGCCGTGAAGATCCCGGTGGGAACTGCAGCGTTGGGGATCGTGCTGCCGTTCGGCGGCCCGGTCGCGCCCGCCGGCGAGAGGAAGATGGTCAAAGCGGCCGCGGCCAGGACGAGCACTCCCGCCAGTTGCAGCACCCGCCACCGCCACTGCACCGTCGTCCACCCTCTCGTCATCGTCATCGGGTCCCTCGACGTCTTGTCCACCAGGAGTCCGGCACCCTCTCTCCCGTCTTCCATCACTCTCTGACACAAAGCCCTATGACGCCCCAAGGCCCGAGGGGCCGGCGATCACTCGCCAGACCCCCCGGGCCGGGGGTACTGCGACCGGTGCGGGGATTACTCATCCCCCCACGAGCTGGTATTTCTCAGTTTTGGGAACTGCCGACCACAGTGACCGACGGGACACCGAGGAAGTCGGCATTCACGCCCGAACCGTTCGCTGTCGCCGCTGCGTTGAGGGTGAGAGTCGACGTTCCCGCACCCGAGACCACGAAGTCACCGGCGGGAATACCAGTGCCGGCCACGGTCACGTTGTTGACCGGGGAGGGCAGGCTCCCTGCGTTGGTGATATCCGGCGGAAAATTCCCCCCGGCGGTCAAGGTGATGGTGTTCGATCCACTCGTGGTGCTGATCGGCAGGGACGCTGAGCACGTGTTGTTTGGCGCGGCAAGGTTGTCGGCCGGAGTTCCGACGGCCGACGCCGGCGATACGTCCGTCAGACGGGGGAACCCGAAGGTCGTGCCGATGATCCCGTTCAGCTCGGTGTCGAAGTTCTTGCCGGTTGAATTGTCGAGCCCCTTTTGGAAGTTGACGTTGCCGTCGCAGATCCAGTTGAGGAACCCGGCGGTCGATGCCCGCACCGTGTCGGACCGGTAGATGTTGAACAAGGTCCGGGCCGTCGGATAGGCGTTCGAGAGCAGGTTTGGCGTGGTAGGCGTCCTCCCACCGTTCTCAGTCAACTTGTTCCCCGCATACGAGGTGCCGTCGATCGTCGAAGCGGCAGCGTACGGGTTCGTGTTGAGCACGCCATTCGACTCGATGTAGAGCGTGGTCGACACCTCAATCGCCTGGTCAACGAAGTCCGGGGACGGGAAGTCACCAACCGCGAACTCATTGATCTGGTCCGAGTTGTTTTCGAGGGCCACATGCGCAGAGTTGGGGCTCGGCGCGGTCGCCGGGTTCGGGTCGTTGGCCGCGTTGGGGTTCATGCTGGAACTGCAACCGGTGTTCGCGTTGCCCGAGTTGGCGTAGCTGGCGAACGTGGCCTCGGTTCCAGAGCTGGTGTTGACGCCCATGATCCGAATCGGCAGGCCGATCGGCACGCCCTGGCCCTCGGCGAGAGTCGTGCCGATGGCGAAGGTGAGGGTGGCGTTGCTTGCGTTGGCCCCGGCGCTCGCCGACAAGGTGAGACTCCCACCGGAGACCGACGAGACCGTCGTTCCACTCGGGATTCCCGGACCAGAAACGCTCTGGCCCGCCGCGACCGATGCGGGGAACGAACCGGACACCGTGACGTTCGTCGAGCCCGACGAAGTCGTCACGTTCACGACCTCGAGGTTCGGGCCGAGGTTCGTGAGCTGACCCCAGTCGCTGATCCTGGGGTTCACCCCGGTAAGCGACGTCTGGCACCACAGCCGGTAGGCCGTGCTGCCGGTCGACCCGCCATTGTCGATGTTCGAGATGTCAGACAGCGCCGAGCCGTTGTACGGACCGCCGACGGGGTCACCGGGCAACCAGCCGCTGGTCACGGGACCGATATTTCCTCCATTGACGGTGTCGTAGCCCGAAAACGTCGACGTCCCATACGTCGACGGGTTGACCGGGTAGTCGACGACCGGGATGCCGTCTTTGGCGTACCCCGTCTCGACCAACGTCGAGCATGCGGTACCCGCCGGCTTCGACGAGCGGGCGAAGTCAACCGTCAGCGGGGAGGGGGTAGAGCCACACAGTTGGGCCTGACCCGCGCCGGAGCCGACGTCGTCAACGCCTTGGCTGACTTCGGTGCGATCCCAGTTGTCGTTGACATCGGTTGTGCTGATGTTGGAGTTCGCGGCGCAGAAGGACGCCACGTTGCTCGAGGACTGTGCTGGATCACTCGAGTTGTAGTTCGTAGCGGAAGCTCCGGCGAGTCCGTTCAAGACACACCCATAGAGCCCGGCCCCGGTGTAGAGGTCGCCGATCTTCTGCATCATGAAGAAGGTGGTGTCCGATCCGCTGTCCCGGATCGCTGCCACATTGCCGTTGTAGAAGTGGGGCGCCACAGGAGTGGCCCCGCCCGGCGGGTCGGCCGGGGAGGCAGACGCAACCCCGGATCCGAGGACGAGGGTCGCGGCCAGGGCCACGGCACCGAAGGTCGCTGCCCCCGCCGTAAGGCTTCGCAGCTTGCGGATGTGCATGGTTCCAGTTGCTCCTTTTGAGTTGGTTGCCGTTGCGATGGCTCGTTGCCGGGCTGAGGTACTGATCACGGTGATCCGTTACGCTCATCTTCTTCTCACATCGAGAAGCCGTTCTCAACCCAAACTCCCTGGTGACACGAAGAAAACATCTGCCGATTGGATACCGGTCGCGGGGCCGTCACACAGATGCCACTTCGGTTGCGGCTGGTCACATTGTCGGCCTCGGCGGCTCGACACCGCACCCGGCGATGGCCGGGCCGCTGATGCCGGGCGGCCATCACCACCTCGCGTGGGAAGTCCCACATCCGAAGACCGGTCGCAGCGAGGGCGTTGCCGAACGGGTTCTCAACGGGCTTCCTCGATCGTCCGACGCCCCGGCGAAGGTGCGTGGGTGAATCGCGGCGGAGCCCTTCACGCACAACACATTCGAGAATCGTCACCGCTAGCAACAACACCTCACGGGGTGGGCGCGTGCTCGACTCACATCCGGAGCGATCGTTCTTCGACGCTGCGGATCCGAACTGCTCTCACCGCTGCCCGACGGTCGTGCTGGGTGCGGATCAGTTCCCGGTGACCTTCACCACCCACACACAGTTGGCCGGGCTCTTGACCATGAGGACCTGACCGCCGAGGCTGCTCGCCGTCGCTATCGCCTGGCCCGAGGCGCCACTCTCGTTCACCGCCGGTGTCGCAGCGGGATTGCCGCCCGACGGTGCGACGAACACCTGAAACGACGGCCCAGAAGTCGGCGCCGGCGTGCACCGGAAAGCCCATCCGATATTCCACGGCGCCGCCGTAGTAGTGAACGACGGGCTCGTCCAATTCCCGTGGAGCTGGGTGGCCGGCAGGAGCAGCTGCAACGGCGTACCGGGCGCCGTGGTCGGCGGAGAACCCGAACCCGGTGCCGACGTGGTCGTCACCGAACTCGCCGCCGCCGTGGTGGAAGCGGTGGTCGTCCCCTTCGTGGCCCCCGATGGGGCCCTGCTCTTCGGCGCCGTCTTGCCGCCACTGTCGGTGGGCACGCTCGAAGGTGCCGTCGTGGTCGGTGCCGCCCCCCCGGTCGCCGCCTGGGGGGGAAGGGCGTATGACTTGGTGGTCGCGGCCTGGCTCGATCCACCCGAGTCGTAGTTGAGCCACATCCCGATCAACGCCGCCACCACCATCGCGCTCAGCAGCTGCCACGTCTTCCATGTCCGCTTCTCTTTGATGTGCAGCTCTCCTGGCGCGGGCGGTCGACTCGATCGGTCAGGAACTCCGGCGCCGACGCCGGTCCCGTCACCCGGGTCGCGAGAACCACCGTTGGACGCGCTCGTGACGGCAGATGCAGACGACATGGGATAACGGTGACCGCGAATGTCCCGCTAGTCAAGAACATCCCCGGCGCGCCAAGACATCCAGCATCGAGGTGTCCGCCGCGTGACAAACACGCGACAACAACATGATCTCGGCTCCCACTCGACCCGCGCCCAACACAGCGCGGCGCGCTCGCACTGCCCGAGCCCCCGCTCGACGGCCCTGGACTTTGCGTCGAAGGGACCGATCCGGGGGTACCAGCGGTGATCGGTTCTCATCGGGTGGTCGTGACACAGTGACCACGTGCGGAGCACCCCACACAGACCCGGTTGGTCGGTCGGCCCGTTGGGATCAGCCCGGATGATCGGGGGTGCGGTCGTCGTCATCCTCGGACTGTGCGGTTGCGATCCACTCCCTGGAGGTCCACTGGCCGCCCCGGTGACCCCGCACCGCCCGCCGAGCTCTGCCCCACTCCCGTCGGCCAGCTCGGCCACCACGACGATCCCCGCCGCGCTCGCACCTCCGGCTCCGGTGCAGTGGGCCGCGTGCGGGGGTGGACTCGAGTGCGGCTCGGTAACCGTCCCGCTCAACTACGCCGACACCCAGGGCACCACGATCCAAATCGCTCTGGTCCGCCACCCCGCAGAAAACCCTTCCCAGCGCATCGGCTCCCTCGTCATCAACCCCGGCGGACCGGGCGTGTCGGGGGTCGACGACATGGACAACGAGCTCGGGTCCCTGTCGACCGGCTTGCTCAATGACTTCGACATCGTCACCTACGACCCTCGCGGAGTGCAGCGCAGCGATCCGGTCACCTGCGCGGAGACGCCCGCGTCGCCCTCATCGCCGCCCCCGGTGTCACCGGCGCCCGACCCGGTGCCCCAAACACCGGCATCCGAGCAGACCCTCATCGGCGCGTTCCGGTCCTATGCGGCGGCTTGTGAGAAGGCGAGTGGCGCCCTGCTCCGCTTCGTCGGCACCGTCGAGTCGGCCCAGGATCTTGATCGCATCCGAGCGGCCATCGGCGACCCGACCCTCACCTTCATGGGCCAGTCCTACGGCACACTCCTCGGGGCCACCTATGCGGAGATGTTCCCGACCCACGTCAGGGCGATGGTGCTCGACAGTGCCATCGACCCGACGCTCAGCTCGAACCAGATGGTCGTCGGACAAGCCGTGGGATTCGAACAGTCACTCGACGACTTCTTCACCTGGTGCGCCGCGTCGTCGTGCCCGTGGCGGCCGTCCGGGGACCCGACCCCCGCGGTGTTGACCCTCATCAACGACAGCCTGGAGCAGCCGATCCCGGCCGGAGCCGGGCACAGCATCGGTCCCGGCGAGATCTACGACGCCTTGTTGGCCGGACTCTACGCCCGGTCCGACTGGCCCACGTTGGCCGACGCGTTGGGCGAGGCGGCATCGGGGAACGGGGCCGGCATCGTGTCGATGTCGGATCACTATGACTCCAACGGCTCGTCCAACGGGGCCGACGCCGGCGCCGCCATCAGCTGCCTCGACCACCCGGTGTCGCGCACTTTGTCCACCTACCCGAAACTCGCCGCGGCCGACGGCGCGCTGGCCCCGGTCTTCGGACCCCTCCTCGCCTGGGGACAGGCGGGCTGCGCGGTCTGGCCAGTGCCGGCCACCCGGACTCCGGGGCGCATCCGGGCGACCGGGGCGCCACCCATCTTGGTTGTGGGCACGACGGGGGACCCGGCCGCGCCCTACGCCTGGGCCGTCTCGTTGGCCAAGCAATTGCAGCGCGGCGTCCTGTTGACCCGGGACGGGGTGGACCATGTCGCCTACTTCTACAGCTCGTGTGTCCGGGGCATCGTGCAGAGCTACCTCGTCGCCGGCACCGTGCCGGCGCCGGGGACCACCTGCACTAGCTGATCGATCGGCCTTGGACCCTCCCGGCTCGATCGGCGGTCCCGTGACATTGACGTCGGGGCCCGTGCCGCGCCCGGGCCGCCCCGACACGACGCGCGAGCGGGCCACGGGCCGGCGTGGGCTGGATGGCTCCTCGAGACGACAGTTAGTGGAGGAAGGTGACAGTCAGTGGAGGAAGGCGACGATGACGTGGAGGTCCCTGTCGGCCCGGCGCAGCGCGGCTCGCCCGGTGTGCAGGGAACCCACGTCGGCCTTGAAGGCCGGCCAGCAGCCCGGGTACGAAACTGGGGTGAACCCGAGGACCTGGCTCGGTATCGGCGACGACGCGTGCCCGGCGGCGCCCACCTGGCTCTCGAGATCAGCCAGGGCCCCCTTGGCGGCCGCCACGTTCTTGCCGGCGTTCCCGGCCGCGGTGATGGCCGCGGTGATCTGCGGTTCGAGACCGGTGATGCGTCCGCCAAGAGCGGTCTCGCTGTCGGCGGTGATCGTGAGGTGGACCTGAGGAGTCATCACCACGTACACCCGGTAGTCGAACACCATGGCGTGGGCGTCGGCGATCGCGTCTGCACACGTGGTGTCGGTCGGCACCTTCTGCTCGAGGGCCGTGACCCCGGAGAGCTCGTTGGCCAAGTCCGTGCTCAAGGTGGCCGCATCGGATGCACTGAGGGCGGCGGCGCCGGCGACCGCACCGGTGAGAGTGTGCAGTTGGCTCACCCGGCCCGACAGACCGCCTTCGACGTAGTTCAACAGGACCGAGAGCGTGGCCGGCGAACAGGTGCGGGGTGCTCCCGACCCGAGGGGTGCCCCCGTCGGCACGGCGCCCCCCGCCGCCACTCCACCGAGCCCGGCCGCCGTCGCCGTCTTTGGCAGGGCGGCCAGGGCGCTGAGGGTCAAGAGTCCGCCGACGAGGAGCCGGGCCGCTGCCTGTGTCATCTGGGGTCGCTCCATCTCAGCGGTCCGAGGCGTTGGGGCTCGACAGGTCGCTCTGCGCCTGGTTCAAACTGTTGTCGAGTGCGTTGAGTTCCTGGTCGATCTGCGCCACCGACTGCGGGTCGACGCTCGGAACAGTCGTGGTCGTCGGCGGGGGGGGTGCGGTGATCGGGACGGTGGGCAACGTGGGGGTCGACGCGGGCACCGTGAGTGGCACGGTCGTCGCCGCGGTCGTCGCCACAGTGGTGGTCGTCGACGGCCCCGGGCCGATGACATGGGCATTGCCACTGACGCCGCATGCGCCGAGCGTCACGGCGGCGATGGCGACCGCTGTAACGGCGGCCCCCCGTGTCCTCCCCACGATCATCTGTCCCCCTCGGCTCTGCCTGTTGGCGTTGGCCTGTCTTCGTAATGCTGCCAGTGTTCCGATCGGCCGTGTGCGAAGCATGAGCGAGGTGTTAGGTGTCCGTGAAGCGCACCGACGGTCGTCGGCGCTCGGCTCTAGGTGCCCGGTCGTGCGATCCCTGGCTCGACCGCAGCATCGGGGGGAGGACCCGGGCGGACACCGACCGGCTCGGCCGTGGGCGGTGGGCCCGGATCGGTTTCGTCTCTACCCCCCGGGGGTCTGGCTCCCCCGTTGCTCGGCCGCACCGCGGGAGTCGGCCGGGGCCGCCGGCGTCGAACGACCCGGGGAATGAAGGCCAGCGCGAGGAGGGCCAGGAGGGCGCCCAGGCTGCACAGGACCCCCAAGACGTTGGCCGCCGTGGTCCCGTAGGTGAGGGTGACCCGGTGGCTCGTAGGCACGACGACCATCAGGTTCGGGGTGACCCGCCAGGGACCCTCGGCCCCGCTCGCCTGCCAATTGGGGAAATAGGAGATCTTGACCAGCACCGGCGTGCCGATCCGGCTCACCGAGAAGCTGATGGAGCTCTCATCTTGGCGGACCGAGGTGACCTTCGTGGATGCAACCCGCACGACGGCGGGCGCGCTGGTAGAAGCGGTCACCCGGGGCCAGGCAGGCGGTCCGCCGGCCGCCAACTCGACCTTCCAGCGGGCCGGGTCGTCGTACCAGCTGGTCGACGGACCGAGCCAGCTCGACTGGGCCGGCGCCACCCCTGTCAGCACCGCGGGCTCGGCCTGGAGTGGTTGGACCAACGGGGAATCGAGCACCTTGTAGATGTTCCAGGTGGTGTCGAGGCTCTGCCCGTTGTACGTGGAGGGCCAGGGTCCTGAGACGCTGACCAGGCGCAGGGAGGGATCGACTGCGGCGGCCTGCTTCACGGCCGGGCTGAAGGCCATGAAGTAGCGCACGCCCAACAGCTGGAGGTGCTGGATGCCGAGCGGCACGTTGAGCGCGCCGTAGGGAAGGCCGACCATCGGTTCTGAGGGTGACACGGAGAGTTCGGCCTGGTTCAAAAAATGGTACGGGGTGGTGGTCGAGGACTCGAAGAGCAGTCCCTCCATCGAGTCGATGCATCCGCCGCTCCAATAGGGCAGGAGCATCAGGGCCTCAGGGGTGCCGAAGCGGTCCTGATTGGCGTTGTACTCCCACATGGCCCGACCGCACCCGTTTGTGGCCCCGACGTGACGCATCGTGTCCATCAGCCCCTGGTATTCGGCGTAGTCCTTGCTCGGCCCCTCGTATCCCGAGTAGTTCCATGCCGCCCAGTCGGTCACCTGGTTGGCTCCCGGCACGATGCCGAAGGGCAGGTTGGCCGCGGGGACCACGAAGGGGGTGACGACGACCGCGAAGGCGGCCAACAACGCGAGAATCGGGCCGGCCAGCGCGCCGGGCTCGACCCGCCCCGGTTCAGGTCGGCCCCTCGCGGTGACACCCCCACCCCGACGCAGTGCGTGCACCCAGCGGGCCAGGCGTTCGCGGCGCCACCAGCGGGCGACGGCGGCCACCGAGATGCCGAAGAGCCACCCGACCATCAAGTAGACGCAAAGGAACCACAAGGGGAGCAAGCGGACGTTGTACAGACTCCCCAATGGGTCGATCACGAGGCCCATCGCCGAGAGCAGTCCGAGGAGCGAGATGAGAAGGGAAAAGCGGCTGCGCCGCACCACTCCCACGAGTACCGCCAACCCGGCGATCACGAGGGCCCACCAGTCGGCCCGGGGGAAGAACAGGGTCTGATACGTCGTGACGTTGGCGTAACCCATCGAGGTGGCATACGGCTGGTCGACGCCGAATGGCACCAACCACCATCCCGACAGCAGCACCCCGAGGGACACGGTTGAAATCCCCCACCACATCGCGGCCCGGCGCGGCCGAACGGGGTCGACCTGGGCCATCCGGCTCGCCCCGGCGGTGACACTGAAGCCGTTGTCTTGGAGGGCCAGCCGGCGAGGCAACAGCTCGAACGCCACGAGGATGGCCGCACCGGCGATGGCGAACATGGCCGGGACGATGTGGGCCAGGATGCACAGGGCGAGCACCACCGCGGTCCACGTGCGGTAGCGACCGGTGCGAAGCCCCCGGGCCATGAGCCCGAGAAACAACAGGGCGAGGGACAGGCTCAGCGAATAGGCGTACTCGCCGGCCAACGTGGAGAAGAGGTTCCCCCCGTAGATCGTGAAGGTGTAGTCGAAGAGGAACGGCAAGGTGGCGGCGGCGAGGGCGGCCGGGACCGGTGGGCGGAGCTTGAACAGCCGGCCACAGGCCCAGGCGCACACCGGCAGGAGCAACGAGCCGAGCACGGTCCCCCACTTGAAGGCGACGTCATAGGAGATGAACCACGGGTGGATGGCCACCAGCAGGTCGGGCAGCAGAAAATAGAAGGTGTACATCGGGTAGCCGTCATACCAACCGGGGTTCCACCCGGTCAGGTGTCCGCTCGGCAACAGCTCCGAACGGAGGTACTGGGGCATCATGAAGTGCGCCCCGGTGTCCCCGCCCGTCGTGGTGCCGTTCAGCAGCAGCAGGTTGAGGTGCAGCTGGGACACGGTGACGGCGATCACCCCGGCCACCACGACGAGGGTGCCGACGGCCGGGGCCCACCGCGGCCAGCCGCGGCGGCGAACGACGGAGGGGCGCGGGCGCCCGGGTCGAGCCATGGCGTGTCGTCGGGCTCTCGGTTGCTTCACAACGCCCGTCATGGCTCAGTGGATCACGCCGCCGCGGGCGCTGAAGACCGCGTAGACGGCGATCGCGTTGAAGCTCGCGTGCGACACCATGTTCATACCGAGCCGGTTGGTCCGATACGACACAACGGCCAGGATCACTCCGAACAGGGCCAGGCCGGCCAACTGCTCGAGCTCGCCGTGGGCCAGGCCGAAGAGGAGTCCGTCGACGACCACCGCTCCCACCACGCCCGCGCCGCGCAGCAGCGAGCGCCCCGGGACGCGCGGGGTGAGGAGGCGGGCCAGGCCCTTCAAGAGCAGGCCACGGAAGAAGAGCTCTTCGAAGAATGGCGCGCCGACGATGGTGAGGACGGCAATGACGGCGAAGCCGAGCCCGTGAGAACCACCGGTCAGCTTGTTCGTCGGCCCGTTGAAGTTGTGGAGGTGCTTTTGAAAGGGCAGATACAACAGGGCGACGAGGTACTGGCCGGCGACACCGATGAGGATCCCGAGAAGATCGATCCATTTGAACCGGAGCCCGAGGTCGGCCACGAAGCGCTTGGTCCCGCGCACCCTGCTGGCCAGCCACGGTGCCCCGAAGAAGCCGGTCCAGAGCCCGACCAGGCTCGAGACGACGTACCACTCGGGCGGGACGGCGCGCAGGCCGAGCTGCTGGATCTGCCCGGCCATTCCGAGACCGAGGGCCACCACGTAGACCGCCACCAAGCCCACGACCTGGCCGGCGAGGAACCCGACCGCGGCCAACAGCAGCCACATGCCCGCGTCACCTTTGGTGACCGGCGGCGCCCCCGGGACATCGAGGAAAGCCACATTATCGGTGATTTCGAAGCCCGCCCCGGCCCACCGTTGCTGAGCGGCCGGGCCGGACGGCCCCGGCCAAGAGGGGGCGGGCCAGGACGGATCGGGCCAGGACGGATCGGGCGGGGATCCGGGGGGCCTACCCCCGGTACCGGAGCCGGGCGGCACGGGCTCGGACGGCTCGTGCTCGCCGGGCTGGGACATCGGCGCACAGGCTACTGCCACCGTCTCGTGGCAAAACGGCGCCTGGGCGGCCGGTAACCACGGCCCGGGGGTGGCGCATAGCATGGGTCGGTGAGTCCGCAACGCTCCGATAACAACCCCTCGCGCCCGTCGGGTCAGGGTGGGAACGCCCCGGGCGCCCCCGAAGGGCGCGACCAGAGCTGGCGCTGGATCACGATCGTCCTCATCGTGGCGGTCCTGGCGGTCTTCGTGGTGCCCTCACTGCTCCCGAGCCACAAGGCCAAGTCCCTGACCTACTCGCAGTACCTGAGCGACGTGAAGGCCAAGCACGTGTCGACGGCAAGCATCGACAACTCCTCGGGCACCATCACCGGCAAACTGAGCGACGGGACCCAGTACACGACGACCGGGCCCAACCCGGTGCTCCCCGCCGATGTGACCGAGATGCGCCACGACGGCGTCCAGGTGAACTTCGCCAATCCCCCGAGCAACGTACTCGGGGCACTGCTCCCCTACATCTTGTTCCTGGGCGTCGGCATCGCCCTGATGGTGTTCATCAGCCGCCAGGCCCGGGGCCAGATGTCAGGGATCATGTCGATCGGGCGCTCCAAGGCCCGCCTGTTCAGCGCGGACCGCCCGTCGACCACCTTTGAAGACGTGGCCGGCTACACGGGGGTCAAACAGGAGATCAGCGAGGTCGTCGACTTCTTGAAGACGCCTGGCCGGTTCAAAGAGATCGGCGCCAAGATCCCCAAGGGCGTGCTCTTGGTCGGACCCCCCGGAACGGGCAAGACGCTCTTGGCCCGGGCCGTCGCCGGGGAAGCCGGGGTGCCATTCTTGTCGGTCAGCGGCTCGGACTTCATGGAGATGTTCGTCGGTGTCGGTGCGAGCCGGGTGCGCGACCTGTTCCAGACGGCTCGCAAGCAGGCGCCGGCCATCGTGTTCGTCGACGAGATCGACTCCATCGGTCGCAAGCGGGGTGCGGGCCTCGGCGGTGGCCACGACGAGCGCGAGCAGACGCTGAACCAGATGCTCAACGAGATGGACGGCTTCGACCCCGCCGAGGGGGTCGTCGTCATAGCGGCCACCAACCGACCCGACATCCTCGACCCCGCGCTGCTGCGGCCCGGGCGCTTCGACCGACAGATCGTCGTCCCCCTCCCTGACCTCGACGAGCGGTTGCCCATCCTCCAGGTGCACTGCAAGGGCAAGCGGATCGGGCCCAATGTCGACCTGCAGCTGGTCGCCCGGGGAACTCCGGGTATGAGTGGGGCCGACCTGGCCAACCTGGTGAACGAGGCCGCACTGCACGCGGTGCGCCGGGGTTCGACGACCATCGAGGCCGAGGACTTCGAGTCCTCCCGGGACCGCGTGCTCATGGGCCAGCGGCGCGACAGCCTCGTGTTGTCCGACGAAGAGAAAGAGCGCGTCGCCTTCCACGAGGGCGGCCACGCCGTCCTCGCCTACGTGCTTGAGGACGCCGATCCGGTCCACAAGGTGACGATCCTGCCGACCGGGATGGCCCTCGGCGTGACCATGCAGCTGCCGATGGAAGAGCGCCATATCCACCCGCGCAGCCACATCGAGGACTCGCTGTGCGTGCGAATGGGCGGTCGGGTGGCCGAGCTGCTCGTCTACGGCGACCTCTCCACCGGGGCGGCGAACGATCTGGTCGGCAACACCGAGCTCGCCCGCAAGATGGTGCGCGAGTGGGGCATGAGCGAGGAGATCGGGCCGATGGCCTGGGGCTCCCAGGGCCAGGTGTTCCTCGGCGAGGACCTCATGCACACCCGCGACTATTCAGAAGACACCAGCCGGGTCATCGACGACGAGGTCGAGCGGATCCTCCGAGCCCAAGAAGAACGGGCGACTGAGGTGTTGGGGCGCCACCGCGGCGGCCTCGATGCCGTGGCCAAGGCCCTCCTCGCCTCCGAGAGCATCGACGGCCTCGAGGTCGGCCGGCTCGTCGACGAGGCCTTCGGGCGACCCGTGCACGAGCACGGGGCCAAAGCGGTCCCCCACTTCAACGGCAACGGGCAGCACGCCGCCAACGGCACCAACGGGACGGCGGCGAAGACCGAGACCCCCGAGCCCGTCGCGGCCGGCGTCGGCGAGCCCGCCACCGAGGATTCCGCCGCGGCCACCGGCGCACCGGGTTGGGCCGCCCCGCACTCAGGGAACTGGGCCCCGCCGGCCGAGCCGAACAACTGGCCGCCGCCGCAGTGGCCGGCGCCGGGACCCGCCACCCCGGCCCCACCCGCCGGCAGCGACGACGACGCGTAACTGACCGAGCAGGCCAGCTCGGCTCAGCTCAGCCGTCTTCGGGTACCCCGGGCATGGCCACCACCCCCGGCATCCCCGCGGGCACCGCGTCCTCCATGGTGGCGATCCCCCCAGTCGCCTCGAGCAGCAGTGCGCTGATCCCCGCGTGGGCGAAGGCCGGTTGTTCGACGACGGCGAACTGTCCGGGCGCGAGCGTCAGGGTCGGCATCGAAGGAAGGCGCCGCAGGCCCGCCGGGGTGATCGAAGAGATCGTCACTTCGACCGAGACGTCCCCGGGGTTCGAGACGCCCAGGGCGAACGGGGTGGCCCCCGAGACCGGCGGTGTTGCCGGGAGCTGTGGGGTGGGCACGATCCACCGGCGGGAGACGGCGGCGATCGACGAGCCGGCCACCCCGGGAACCGCACCCCACTGGGGCGGCGTTCCCGCAGTGCCCGAGTTCACGGTGCGGTCGACCACGACGCCGTCGCCCCCACCGACGCTGACCGTCGTGGCGTAGTCCGAGTTCGCCGGGATCCGGGTCGAGTCGCTCGCCTGGAGGATCCACGTCGACTCCGCCGGGACGGTCTCGGTGAACGGCGCCACCGGACCGGTGGGGATCCGAACCGAGATGGTCACCCGCCGGGGCACCGCGGCGGGGTTGAATACCGAAAAATCGGTCTGTCCCCCGGTCACATCGACGGTGCGGGGGAAGGCCCAACGCGACTCGGGCGACGGCGAGCCGAGGCGCAACGAGAGCCCCGAGAGGTTGTTGGCGGTGTACTCCTGGAGCTCGGCCGCCACCACCCGACCCGAGCGCGCCTCGACGGTGGTCGAGACCGATGCCTGGTTCTGGACGTAGGACGCCACGCCGGCCACCACCAGCTGGCCCGGCTGGACCACGAGGCCCTCGAAGGCTTGGGGTTCTACGACGCCGGCCGGGGTCGAAAAGGCGAGGTCCACCACCGCCGCGGTGGCCGCGGGGTTATACAGCGACACGTACAAACCGCTGCCGTTGGCCGTGGATCCCGACGCGAAGTACCACTGGGTCGACGTCGTGGTGGCACAGGGGCTCACGGCCCAGCCCGCCGAGCCGTCGACCAGCTCGCTGACGGTGACCCCGCCGCCTTCGAGGTCGACCCGGGCCGCGAGCCACGTCCCCTGTTCGACCAGACCGGGCACTGCGGTCACCTCGGCCCCGGCGGGCACGGCGACGGGCACGCTGGCCGTGGATCCGGTGTCGTTGACCACCGTCATCGTCGCCTGGGCGGCCGCTGCCCGGGTGTTCACGAGGTACAGGGTCGCACTGGCGATCCCGTTCGCCGATCCTGACGCGCCGGTGCAATACCAGCTCGTCGACTCGGCGCCGATCGGAGGCGTCGACGCTGCGAGGGTGGCGGAGGGCGGGGCGGGCACCGCGGTGTGCACCGCGTGGTCGGCGTACCCGGCCAGGGCCAGGGCGAGGACCACCACGACAATGACCGGGAGCCGACGGATCGACGTCCCGTGCGCCCCGCGTCCCCGGTGGCCCGCCGTCACGGTGCGGATCTCTCGGCGGGGGAATGCTCATGAAGCGCAGCGGGTCCACCGAGTCCCTCGGCCGGCGACCCCTCGTCGAGGGCGCCCGACGCGGCGTGGCGGGGGGGCCGCCGCCGGTGACGCATCGGCTGAAACCACCAGTCGAGCGAGCGGCGGCGGCCCAACAGGGCGGCCGCCACCACAAGCCACAGAGCCAGCATGACCAGCACCGAGAGGGGCACGAGTGGGTCCCCGGCAAAGGCCAGCTCGGCGCTCCCGGCCGGCACCGGGTTGTACTGGATCGCCCAGCCGAACGCTGGGCGGGAAGGCGTGGGTTGCCGGCCCACGCTCAGGTGCCAGCGACCGGCGGGGGCGTCGGACGCGAGGACGGTGCCCGCGGTGGCCGGGCCCGAATACGAACGGGCCCCGCGGGGCCCGGGCAGGACGGGCCCCCAACCGGTCACGTCGGCCGGGGTCGGCCAAGGGGCGGCGGACCCGCTCGGTGGGATCGGGCCCGTCGCCCGCTCGGCTCGGATGGGGACGTACTCGGTGTTCTCGAAGAGGGTGAAGCCCTGGCCGCCGCCGGGAACCTGTTGCAGGTCGTCTTGGGCCAGCAGGGCCGGGAGCAGGTCGGCCGGTGGCGGAAAGGCCGCCGGTTGCTGGACGCCCGGGACCACCGGGGCCAGGTTCGAAATGACGGCGATGTAGCGTACGCCGGCCGGCGCCAGCAGGCGACCCAGGTGGCTGGTCGAACCCGACCGGGCGAGCTCGACGGCCCGGCCGAGGGTCGACGCCGGTCCCGGGCCGGCCGGCGACCACAAGTTGACCGCGTCCGGCGTGCCGTCCTCGGAGGTGGCGTAGGCGAGGCCCGGGGCGATGGACCACCCCCCGATCGGCAGGGTGGGTGGGTCCCCGAGCCACAGCACCCGGAACGATCCGTGCGCGACGGTCGGCGCCATGAACGACAGCGGTTCGCCGTAGCCCGTTGCCGGCAGTCCCCAGCGGCCGTCCCCCGCCTCGGCCACCACCGGGAGCATGCCCAAGAGTGCGGCGGTGACCGCACCCACCGTCACCAGCTGGCGCCACCCGAAGCGGTAACCCGACAGGTCGGTCTCGAATGCCGACACCCCGAGCCCGACCCCGCAGGCCACGGCGGCCGCCGCCGGCACGAGCAGCACGTCGACGGAGGGGGCGAACGATCCGGTCCAGCCCCGAGCGACGGCCAGGGCCAGCACCCACGACAGCACCGCCACCGTCCAGAGACGCCCGGCCCAGGCCAGCCGGGCCTGGCGCCCGATCAGCAGCGGGAGGAGTGCGGCGACGAGCAACAGCCAACTGAGGGGCGAGCTCCCGGCCGGCCCGACCGCAAAACGCAACAGCTCGCTCCAGCTCGGTGCACCTTGTGTTGAGCCGGCGAGCCCGAACACGCCGAGTGCACTGTGCCCGGCCAGCACCGTGCCCATGACCCACGGCCCGCACAACACGGCGGCCACAACGGTCGCGCCGGCTGCGACCCCGACGGCGCGCCACGACCCGCCCGATTCGCCGACGAGCACCGAGCCGACCACGATGCCGAGCGCGCACAAGATGATCACCGGGGCGACGGCCGGGGCGAAGGAGATTGCCACGGCCTCGATCACCCCGAGGGTGAGCATCTGGCCGGGGATCGTCTGGGTCCACCGGACACCGCTGCTCGGTGGGGGGACCGCGACAAAGGGAGCAAGACCGCTGGCCCGGGCCAGCCGAATCAGGATCCACGGCACCGCGGCGTAGGCGACCAACCCGTCCCAGCGGCCCTCGGCCAGCGCGTTATAGGAAAGGGGCAGACCCAGGTAACACACCGCACCGACCAGACGGGCCCGCGGCGAACACAGCGGGGCCAAGAAACGGGACACCCCCCACGCGCCGAGGGGTATGCACCCGAGAACCAGGACCTTTTGCACGAGCCCCATCCCGCCGAACAACACGGTGCCGAGCACCCCCAACACCCCGAACGCCGGCGAAGCCGGTGCCGTCGTGCCCACCCCGGGGCTCTGCCACCCAGAGACGAGGTGGGACCAGGTGGCCGACCAATTCGGCAGAGGCAGGAACTGGCCGACCAAGGGCAGGCCGCGGGCGAAGAGGTCGCGGCTACCGACGATCAGCACGAGCGCCACCAGCGCCCACGCGATCAGACGGGAACGGCCCGAGGACAGAGCCGGACGCCGTCGCCGGCGCCCGAAGCGGTCCCGCCCCGACCGATGGCCCAGGTCGTCGAGTTCGTCGAAGTCCGCGTCTTCGGAGAAGGCCAGGCCCACGCTGCCGGTCAGCACCGGCCCGAAGGTCCCCTCGAGCTCGTCGCCGGCGGCGCTCTCGACGGTAGACGGCGTGCGGCCGTGCGCCACGTCGAAGCCCTGATGGGCCAGGCGCGACAGGTAGGTCGAGAGCCGAGCGCTGCCGTTGATCTGGAGCCGGCGGACCTCACCGTCGGGGACGGTCCGGTGGGCCTTGACCACCCGTCGCAAGCGCCGCAGGTCGCCCAGCCTGGCGAAGTTCCAGCCCCAGGCCCCGATCACCGCCCGGGCCCGCTGTCGGTCCCGAGCGGCGAGGCCGGCGATGATTTCGGCGAGCGCCAGCACCGCCGCCTGGGGCAACACCCGGACCAGATGGAACACGCTGTAGCACTTGAGGACGGCCCGCAGCTCGTGGCGGCGCTCGAGCACCTGGAGGCTTGGCGCGGGCGCCCCGTCGGGCCCATCGGCCACCGGCCGCAGCTCGCCGGCCACCGCCTCACGGTGCCGCACCCGGGCATCGGGCGCCACCACCACCCGGGCTCCGGCAACCTGGGCCCGCCAGGAGAGGTCGAGGTCCTCGCCCATGGCCACCATCGTGGTGTCGAAGCCGCCGAGCTCTTCGAAAAGGTCGGCGCGGATGAGGGTGAAGCCGCCCGGGGCGACGAACACGTCGCGAACGGCATCGTGCTGCCCGTGATCCACTTCGCCCGACTGGACCCGTTCGACCACCGCCCCGGTCTTGTCGGCGCTCATGCCCACATGCAAGAGGAGCGACGGATCGTCCCAGCGGACCATCTTGGGGGTCACGATGCCCGCGTTGGACCGGTAAGACTCCTCGACCAACAGGTGCAGGGCGCCCGGGTCCGGGGCACAATCGTCGTGACACAAGAGGTAGAAGGCGGCGCCTTCGACCATCCCGAGCGCCTCGTTGGCCGCCGAACCGAACCCCCGGTCCTCTTCCAAGCGGCGGACGAAGGCGTCGGGGAGGACGGCGGCCAGCTGGGCCGTCGGATCCGTCGACCCGCCCGAGACGAGGACGAGGACCACCATCTCCTCGTAGTCCTGGGCGGCCAGGGCCGCCAGCGCCACCTCGAACCACGGGCCAGGGTCCCGGGTGACCAGCACGGCCACCACCGCCGGTGCACGGGCGTCCATCGTGAGTCCGAGGCTACTTCGTCTGCTCGGCCCTCCCTGGGCTCAAAACGCGTGCAATAGTTACCCAAAAGTGCTTGCAACTGTTACACAAAGGGTATACAATGGTTCCCAGACACGAGATCGACGTCACCGAGTCCCGACTCGGATTCGAAGCGCCGACCAGAGCACAGGAGGCCCACATGCCCGAACTGACTGACCTGACCAACGACGTGACCAACATCGCCCGCGACGCCGCCTACGTGGTGGTCGGCCTCGGGGTGCTCGGCCTCCAAAAGGCCCAGGTGCAACGCGTCGGACTCACCAACAAGCTCGGCTCGGACCATGGCCTCGAAGAGCGCATCAGCGAGCTGCGCGCCAACTTGCGCAGCGGTGTCACCCACGTCGACGAAATCGTCGAGCGCGCCTTCGAGTTCGTAGAGTCCGCCCTCGCCCCCCTCGAAGAGCAGCTGCCCTCGACGGCCCGCGACCTGGCCCACAAGACCCGCTCTCAGGCCCGCGAGGTCCACTCCCAGATCCGGGGCCTGGTGATCCCCGCCGCCTGACCCAAGCGGTCAGCGGCGAGAAGCCGCACACACCAGCGACGTCCACTCTGACGTCACTCGGTGACACACGGCCCGCTCCGGCGGGCCGTGTGTCGCGTCCGTCGACTCGGCTACGCGGTCTCGGCCTCCCAGTAGGCGAGGACGTCGCGCAACGTCTCGTCGAGGGGGATCTCCGGCGTCCAGCGGGTCACGGCGTGGAGCTTCGAGGGGTCGCCCCGGAGTACGGGAAGGTCGACCGGCCGGACAAGGGCCGGGTCGGCCACGAGTTCGAGCGAGGTCCCGGCCAAGCCCAGCAGGCGCTCGGCCACCTCGGCGATGGCGACATCGTGGCCCGAGCAGACGTTGTAGAACACGCCCGGCTCCCCCTCGTCGATGACGAGGCGGTAGGCCTGGACGACGTCGCGCACGTCGGTGAAGTCGCGTCGGGTCGACAGGGTGCCGACCGAGAGCGTCGCGAGGCCGGCCCGCTTCGCTTCGACGATCCGGCGGGCCAGGGCCGAGACCGCGAAAATGGGTGCCTGACCGGGCCCCACGTGATTGAAGGGTCGCACGACGATGACCGGCTGGTCGTAGCCCCGCCAGGCCTGCATCGCCACCTGCTCGGCCGCCGCCTTGCTGGCCGCATACGGAGTGACCGGCGCGGCGGGCATCTCTTCGGTGATCGGCAACCGGTCGGGGGCCACGGTCCCGTAGACCTCGGCCGAGCTCACGACCAGGACCCGCGGCGACGTACGAAGGGTCCGGGCCGCGGCCAGCACCGCGGCGGTGCCGAGCACGTTGACCCGAAGCACCTCGGCCGGGGCCTCCCAGCTCTCCCCCACATGGGTCAGCGCGGCCAGGTGGTAGATGACATCGGGCGCTGCCTCGGCCACGACGGGGTTGAGCGCGCCCTGATCGGCGATGTCGGTTTCCTTGTCGATCGCCACCACGTCGTCGCCCTGGTCCTTCAGGTGGGCGGCCAACCAGTGCCCGACGAAGCCCTGGCCCCCGGTGATCAGCGCTCGCACGCCAGCACCCTACCAACGATGATGTTTCGGTCTTCGTGGAGAATCCAACGCTGGCGGGCTCGTCCGGAGTGGATTCGACGTCCGACGCCCTCAGCGCCGGCGGCTCACCCCGGCCCTTGCTCGGCGGCCCGGCGGTAGGCCGCCAGGTGCTTCTCGGCGCTCGCTGCCCAGGTGCGGGCGGCGGCCACGGAGAGCCCGAGCGCCCGGCGCTCGGCGCGTGACACGGCAGCGGGTCCGGCCAGCACCTCTTCGATGCCCCGGGCCAGATCCTCGGCGTCGCCGGGGCGGACCAAGACGGCGGCTGCCCCGGCCAACTCGGCCATGGCCGTGCCCGACGTGGTCACGAGGGGGGCCCCGCAGGCCAGCGCCTCGAGGGCGGGCAGCCCGTAACCCTCCTCGAACGAGGGGTAGGCGACGACGGCCGACCGGCGCAGCAGTGCGGGCAGCGCGTCGTCGGAGACGTAGCCGGTGCGCACGATCCGGTCCGGGTGCACGCTCGCAGCGAGGATCGCCCGCTCCACTTCGTCGGCCCCCCAGCCATGCTGGCCGGCGATGACGAGACGGAGCTCGCCGTGCTGGGGTGCCAGCCGATCGAAGGCGCGCACCAGGGCGGGCACGTTCTTGCGGGGCTCGATGGTGCCGACGAACAGGACATAGGGGTGTACGGGGTCGACGCCGAGCGCGCGCACGGTCGCTTCGTCGCGCCCGGGGGCGGGCACGTTCGGGGTGAAGCGGTCAAGATCCACGCCGTGGGGGGCCACGAACACCGGGGCCCGCACTTCACACACCTCGTGCAGGCGGTCGGCGGTGGTCGCGCTCACGCAGACGATTGCTGCGGCCCGGCGGGCCGCCACCGTGATGGCCCGGCGGAACACCAGGACCTTGGAACGCTCGTGCCACTCGGGGTGATTAAAGAAGGTCAGGTCGTGGATGGTGACGACGACGGGGACCCTGGCCCGCTCGGGCATCGTGTAGTGCGGGGAGTGGTGAACGTCGAGACGGGCACCGGCCAGCAGGCCGGGCAGGCGGAGCTGTTCCCAGGCCAGCCGGACCGGTCGGGTCTTCGGGGCGGCGGCCAGCACCGATCCGTGGGCGACCGGCCGCCAGCGCGCCGCGTCCCGGCGACGGCTGACCGCGACCAGGTCGATCTCGTCGAGTTCGCCGAGCGCCCGTGCGAGCTCCAAGGTGTAGCGACCCGCGCCGGCCGGAGACCGGGGAACGGCACTGACGTCGAGAGAGACCCGCAGGCGATGGCCGTTCACGAGAGCGACCGCCAGACGGCCACGGTGCCTCGGGCCACCTCCGCCCAGGTGCGGCCGGCCGCGAGCTGTGTCCCCGCTGCGATGAGCTCGGCCCGCAGCGCCTCGTCGGTCGCCGCGGCGAGCAAGCCCTGGGCCATGGCGTCGACGTCGAGGGGGTCGACACGCACCGCCGCCTGGGGGGCGCCGGCGGACACCTCCGCGCTGGGGACGCCCGTGCTGACCAGCACCGGCACGCCGAAGGTCATCGCCTCAACCGGTGGCAATCCGTACCCCTCGGTGAGCGGCACGTAGGCGAACAACCGCGCCCCCGCGTAGAGCCCGGCGAGGACCCCGTCGGAGACCTGGCCGACCGGAATCACCCCGTTGGGGAGACCCGACGTCGTCGGCGGGGGGCCGGGGGCCGAGCCTCCCCAACCCTTGGGCCCGACAACCACGAGCGGCCAGGGCTCGGGCATCGAAGGTCGGGCCGTCCGGTAGGCGGCGAACAATCTGTCGAGGTTCTTTCTCGGCTCCAGGGTCCCGGCGGTGAGCAGGTACCCACCGGTGATGCCATAGCGCCGCAGCAGGGCTTGGGTGGTGACGTCGTCGGGTGCGGGCAGGTGGTCCGAGCCGAGGGGTACCACCGTGATGGGGCCCCTCCCCCCGAGCTTGCGCAGCTCGTCGGCCACCGGCTCGGAGGGGACGATGAGCGCGTCGGCCCGCTCGAGGGCCCGGCGGAGCGCTGCTTCATGCCAGCTTCGCCCCCGAGACGTCGTCGCTTCGGGGAACAGGCGCCATGCCACGTCGTGGACGATGACGCTCAGGGCGGGGATCGGCCGGCCGGCCGGCCCGACCTCATGGCGCACCGGGGGAAAGGCCAGCGACACGGCATGGACCACGTCGAAACCGCTCGGCGCGACGGCCAGACCGCGGTCCCAGGCTCGGGTGAGCAGGCGGCTGGGCAGCCTCGAGGTGCGGATCGGCAGCCCCCAGGGTGCGAGCGGGTCCTCCCGGGCCCCCCCGATGCCCGGCGCCCGGCTCACGAGGAGGGAGAGGAGAGGCGAGGAGCGGGTCGCCACGGGCTCGGCCGACTCGAGATCTCGCAGGCCGTCGAGGAGGCCCACAGCGTAGCGCCCGATCCCCCCGGGGAGCTCACGGCGCAGCTGCTCGACGGCGAGCAGCACCCGCAGCCGCTCGTTCCCCGCCGATGGTGTCGGTACTGCCCCGACCGGACCGATCATCGCGGGTCGCCGCCGAAGGGAGCATTCACTCCGGATGGGATCATCGGGCCGCCGCAACGTCTGTGTAGAGAGCGGCCAGACCAGCGGCGCAGCGGTCCCAGGTGAACTGACTGGCCCGGGCGGTTCCGCGGGCCACGAGGTTCGCCCGCCGTGAGTCCGAGTCGAGTACTACCGCCAGGGCCCCGGCCAGTGCGTCGGGGTCGCCGAGCGGTACCAGATCGGCCCCGTCGCCCAACACCTCGGGCAGGGCGCCAGCGCGCGAAGCCACCACCGGGACCCCAACGGTCATGGCTTGGAGCGGAGGGAATCCGAAACCCTCGTAGAGCGACGGGTACGCCAACACCGCGGCCCGACGGAGCAACCCCGAGAGCGTTGCGTCGTCCACCCAGCCGGTGCGTACGATCCGGGATCCGAAACCCGAGGAACGAACCGCCTCGTCCAGCGCCGCGGACCCCCAACCCTCGGGTCCCGCGAGCACGAGAGCGAGCTCGGGGCGGTCCGCCGCGAGCGCGCCGAAGGCGCCGACGAGCCCGGGGAGATCCTTCCTCGGCTCGGCGGTCCCCACAGCCAACACGTAGCGCTCGGTCGCCGCCGGCAAGAAGCGGGCGGCGGCCGCCGCTCCGTCGTCGGCCAGGGGGAGGACCGGCGGGACCCCCGAGTGGACGGCCCGCACCCGCTCGGGATCCGCCCCGAAGGCCTCGATCACTTCTGAGGCCACGAAGACCGACGGCGCGTGCACCCAGGCACCATGGCGAAGTGCGCGGCGGATGAGCGTGGGGTAGGCGAGCGTTGGTTCATCGCACAACTCGGGGAAGCGGACGGTCGTCAGGTCGTGAACGGTCGAAAGACGCGCCGCGCGCCGGGTCGGCGGCACGACGAAATTGGTCCCGTGCACCACGTCGGCCGGTCCGACGAACCATTCCAGGGCCGGATGCTCAGTGTGGCTCCAGGCGAAGTGCAAGGGCCGCGCCGGCATGGCCCGCTGGTTGCTCGAGATGCCCGACGGCACAAGGTCGGCGATCCCGGCCCGGCGGCGCCAGCTGACGGCGAAGGCCGCGACCGCCACGTCGGAACGCTCGGACAGGCCGACCAGCGCACCGGCGCAGTACGCCCCGACGCCCGTTGGGTGCCCGAGCAGCGCCGTGGCGTCGAAGGCCACGCGGACGGGTGGGCCCCCGGGGTTCGAGGTGTCGTCACCGTTGTGCGGCGTCGACGGCACCTCTCGAGCCTTGCACACGGCTCAGGCGGTGACGCCACCGTCGATCGAGAGGATGGCCCCGGTCGCGTACGCCGCCTCGTCGGAGGACAAGAACGCCATGGCACCGGCGATTTCCGACGGGAAGGAAAATCCCATGGGCGTCATGATCCGCTCCATCAGCTTCTGGTCGGCCCCCTTGGGCGGCATGAAGTTCCAGATGATGGGGGTGTCGACACCACCGGGGGCCACCCCGTTGACCCGAACCCCGCGGCCCATGTACTCGACCGCCAGTGCCTTGGTGAGCAGGGCCACGCCGCCCTTGGAGGCACAGTAGGCGGCCGAATAGGGCTGACCGATCCGCCCAGCCGTCGATACCACGTTGGTGATGCAGCCGCCATGCTCGAGAAGCCCCGGCAGGGCGCCCCGGCAGACGAGGAAGGTCCCGGTCAGATTGACCGCGATCATCTTGTTCCAGTCGGCGAGCGTCGCTTCCTCGGTGCGGGCGAAGCCGCCGGTTCCGGCCACGTTGCACACAACGGTGACCGGACCGAGCTGTTCGGTCGCCGACGACAGGGCAGCCGCGACCGAGTCCTCGTTGGTCACGTCGCAGCGGATGGCCACGGCCCGGCCGCTCGGACCCTCGTTGATCTCGGCCGCCACCGTCGCGATCGCATCGGCCGCGATGTCGAGACAGGCGACCGAGCCACCCTCGGCGGCGAGCCGACGGGCTGTGGCCTGCCCGATGCCCGAGCCCGCGCCGGTCACGACCGCCACCTTGCCCAAGAACCGTTCGGGTGTGATGGTGCCGACCGCGGTGCCGCGGTTGGGGTCGGGCTCGCCGACTCGTGTGGTCGGACTCATGGGCTCTCCTCCTTGGACGTGGTGGGACTGGCGTTCATCGCGACCCACCGGTGGAAACTGGGCGGGACCGTCGGCCCGACGCCGCCCGGGCGGCGTGCTGGCCGAGGGTGCGCCGGTCGACCTTCATCATCGGGGTCACCGGGAGGGCCTCGAGCTCGACCAGCAGATCGGGAGCCTTGTAGTCGGCCAGCTGCGCGGCGCAATGGCGGCGCAACTCGTCGAGTCCGGGCATTGCCTCGGGACCGGTCGCGTTTTCTCTGACCACGAAGGCCACGCCGATTTCTCCGAGCACATCGTCGGGGGTCCCGACCACGGCCACGGCGGCGATGCCGGGATGCGTGACCAGCACCGCTTCGACTTCGGCCGGCAATACGTTGTAGCCACCCCTGATGTAGAGCTCGTTGTCCCGCCCGACCAACGTCAGGTTGCCCTCCGCCGTGAGCATTCCGAAGTCACCGGTGCGCACCCAGCCGTCGGGCGAGAGCACCGACGCGCTGGCCTCATGGTCGATCAGGTGGCCCGAGCCACCGTCGGTCGGTCGGCCCGAGGCGGGTTGGTCGGCCCAGTAGCCGCGCATGACCGCTCCTGAGCGGAGGTGGACCCGGCCCACCTCCCCGGTCGGGGTCGCTCCCCCCTGTTCGTCGATGAGCGCAAGCTCGACCCCGGGCACCGGCCGTCCGACCGTCGTGGCCACGACCTCGTCGGGATCTCCCGGCGCAGTCCCGGTGCCGAGCGAGGTCTCCGTTGAGGTGTAGCGGACCACGACCGGCACGCCCAGACGACGGCGCATCCGGGCCACCATGGTCGCGGGTACCGGGGCCGCCCCGGTCCCCGCGATGCGCAGGGATGAGAGGTCGGCCTCATCGAAGGTGTCGAGCTCGAGCACCAGGGCCCACTGCGTGGGCACTCCTTGGGCGACGGTGATGCGCTCGGTCTCGATGATCGAAAGGGCGTCTGCCGCCCGCCACGGGGTCGGGGTGAT